>Ga0315338_1000471_pt1 | contig 90883 bp, 85 predicted proteins | sample ASW8metaG_FD_204518 | JGI IMG/M metagenome (GOLD analysis project Ga0315338, IMG submission 204518) | Ammonia-oxidizing marine archaeal communities from Monterey Bay, California, United States - ASW #8 | ecosystem: Environmental > Aquatic > Marine > Coastal | place: USA: California | collected...
CAACAAGCCTTTCACTGGGGCGCCCTCTACCCGGACATGGTCGAGCGCATCGCCCCGATCTGCGGCAGTGCCAAGACGGCGGTGCACAACTTCGTCTTTCTCGAGGGCATCAAGGCGGCGCTGACGGCCGACTGCGCCTGGGCCGGCGGCGAATACACCAGCCCGCCCGTGGCCGGTTTGCGCGCGTTCTCCCGGGTGTATGCCGGCTGGTATGCCTCGCAGAGTTTCTTTCGCGAAGGCCTGCATGACACCGGGGGCGGGGTCGAGGGATTTCTGGCCGGGGCCGAGCGGTCGTTCGGTCGCTTCGACGCCAACGACCTGCTCGCGATGCTGGCCACCTGGCAAGCCGCCGACATCAGCGCCCACCCGCGATTCGGCGGCGACCTGGCCGCCGCGTTGGGGGCGATCCGCGCGCGGGCCTTTGTCATGCCGTCGCGCACGGACCTCTACTTTCCGCCGGAGGACAACGAGATCGAGGTGCCCCAGATGCCGAACGCGGAGCTGCGGGTCATACCGAGCATCCGGGGACACCTGGCCGGCGGCGGGGGGAACCCCGAGGACCGACGGTGGGTCAGCGACCAGCTCGAGGAGTTGCTGGCGACATGACCGGACGACCAGGCGTGACCCATCGCCCCGCGTTTCGACGTCGAGACGTCGCTCGGGCTGCGATCCTGTCCGCCGCGCTCGTCGTGGCGTGCGGCTCACCGTCGGAGCCCACCGCCGGTCCGCAGTTCGAGGTGATGGAGCAGACGATTCCCGAACTGCAGGATGCGATGGCGGCGGGACGCGTCACGTCCCACGAGTTGGTCGAGCAGTACTTGGCTCGCATCGAGGCGTACGACCAGCGGGGCCCAGGGTTGAACGCGATGATCAGCCTCAATGCGGCCGCCCTCGACGAGGCTGACGCGTTGGATCAGGAGCGCGCGAGCGGGAGCGTGCGCGGTCCGCTGCACGGGGTGCCGGTCGTGGTCAAGGACAACTACGACATGGTGGGTCTGCCGACGACGGCCGGCTCGGTGGCCCTGGCCGATTGGTATCCACCCGACGATGCGTATCAGGTCGCTCGGTTGAAGGCCGCCGGGGCGATCCTCATCGGCAAGACGAACATGCACGAGCTGGCCTATGGCATCGAGACCATCAGCTCGCTCGGCGGACAGACCAGGAACCCGTATGACCCGACCCGCAACCCGGGCGGGTCGAGTGGGGGCACCGGCGCCGCCGTCGCCGCCAGCTTCGCGGCCGCCGGCATGGGCAGCGACACCTGTGGCTCTATCCGCATTCCGTCGTTTCACCACGCGCTGGTCGGCCTGCGAGGCACCCGCGGGCTCTCGAGCCGCGACGGGATCATTCCACTCGCCCTAACGCAGGATATGGGCGGACCGCTGACCCGGACCGTCACCGACCTGACGCTCGTGCTGGACGCCACCGTGGGTCGCGACCCCGCGGACGCCATCACCGAGCTGGGAGAGGGGAACATCCCGTCGACCTACACCGACTTCCTCGAACCGGGCGCCCTGGCGGGAGCGCGTATCGGCACCCTTGAGTTCCAATTGGGCACGACGCCGCAGGACCAGCCGGTGCGGCGCGTGATTCAGGCGGCGCTCGACGCCATGGAAGCGGCCGGCGCGACGGTGGTGGCCCTCGAAATTCCGGAGATCCCTGAGCTGTTGCAGGGAGCGTCCCTCGAGCGCTGGGAGTTCGAGACGCAGTTCGCGGAGTATCTCCGCACGCCGGGGACACCGGTCGGGTCGATCGAGGAGATCCTCGACGCCGGGCTGTACCACGAGGCGCTGGAAGCTCGGTATCGCCGGTCGGCCGCAGCACCCGGGTTGGATGACCCGGAGTATCTGGAAATCGTGACGCGTCGTGACGTCGTCCGTCGCCATGTCCTCGAGGCCATGGCCGACCAGCAGATCGACGCCATCGCGTATCCCACGATCCGTCGCACGGCCCGCCCGATCGGCGAACCGCAACCTGGCACCAACTGCGTGCTGGCGTCGGTCGCAGGTTTGCCCGCCATCGTGGTGCCGGCCGGGTACGCCGCCGACGGCATGCCGGTCGGGCTCGAGCTCCTGGGCGAGGCGTGGGCCGAGGGTGCACTGATCCGACTCGCGTATTCGTACGAGCAGATGACCCACCATCGTCGTCCGCCGCACACCACGCCGTCGCTGGACGCCCCGCGCCAGACGACCTGGGAATGGGTGGCCACCGGCGCCGACCACGTGCCACCGGTGGACACGGCCGCGACCGCCCGGGTGCGACTGACCTGGAGCGCCGCCACCGGTGAGCTGGGTTACGACGCGCGGGCGTATGGCGTGATGGATGACGACATGCTGTTCATGCACCTGCACAGCGCCGACGCGGGTGAGGTCGGCCCGATGACGTTGATGCTGTCGCGCTCGGGCGAGGCGCGCGGCGCGGGCTCGGTGGTGCTCACCCGAAGTCAGCGCACGGCGTTCGAGGCCGGCAAGCTCTACTTCGACGCGCACACCCGGGACCACCTCAACGGTCTGGTCCGAGCGCAGGTCCGGCCTCCACCTCCGACAACGGCCCCGTAACGACCCTGGTCTCCCGCTATCGCTTCAGTATCTGAAGAAATACTGAATCTTCGTGAAGACGGCCCGGTTGGTCCGAAGGAGATCGGTGGCCAGGAGGAACTCGTCACTGGTCTGGTCGAACTGATCGCGTTGCCGGTAGTGGTCGTCATAGCCGAGGAAGACGGCGGTCCCCGCGTTGAGGCGATAGGTCGCCAACAGGTTCACGCCAAGCGTTTTCGCGAACGTGTTGTACTCGGTGATGTTCCGAAACAGCAGACGCTCGGTGAGTTGGTAGGTCGTCAAGGCGCGGACGAGCTGGACGTTGAAGACCTCCAGGTCGCCGTCGCGGGTATCGAGCAGACGGCTCGTGTCCAGGTTGATGTCGGACTGCAGCCGCGCCATCGGACGCAGCGTCACGCTGAGCCCGACCCGCGCACCGCGGCCCAGGAACGGACTGTCGCCAAAGAAGATCTGGTCACCCCAGTCGAGTCGACCCGTCACCCCGACCAGCCGGCTGGCGTTCACGCTGAGTGTGGCGCCGTAGTTCCATTTCCAGAAATCCAGCTCGGCGAACCGCTCCAACGCCCGTTCGGCCACGAGCCCGGCGGTGAGGTTGCGGGCAAAGGCAAAGTTGAGCCCGGTGTCGAATCGCTGGTCCTGCAGCACACCGTCGAAATCCCAGACCCGCTCGTAGGTGAACCGCGGTCCCCAGTTGATGAGCCAACTCTCTGGCCACCACCGGTAGGCGACGGTGTCACGATGCGTGTGGGTGTCGACCCGCCGAATGAACCCGAGGTCGGTGCGCAGATCAGGGTGCGTGCTGCCGTTGAAGGTCGAGAACCGCAGGTTGCGACCGTTCTGCTGCAGAAAGACACCCCAGGCGGGGCCGGTGGTCTCGTCACCGGCCTGGTCCCGGTTCAGGGTCTGGAACGCGATGAAATTGAGCTGACCAGTCCGCCCCAAACGGAACTGCCCGTCCGCCCCGGCGGCCCGACTGTAGCCGTCGAGAAACTGCCGGTCGGTCACGAGCCCCCCGACATACGACTCGGCGTACAAGTCGTACCGGGCGCGACCGACGAAGACCTGCGCGGTTTCGCCGGCCGCCGGGTCGGTCGCGTCCTCGACCCGCCCCGGCGCCTCGTCATTGGCCACGAGCAGCGCCACCGCGGTCCGTCCCACCTTCCCGGTGAGCTTGCCGCCAAAACGCGGATCGACGATCGTCCGGGTGTTCAGCCAGTTCAGCGGCGAGAACACGTTGAAGATTTCCTGCCCTTCCAGAAAAAACGGCCGCAACTCTGGGAAGAAGAGCGGAAACCGCTGGTTGACCTCCACCTGCGCCACGTCCGACTCGATCTGTGAGAAGTCGGGGTTGAACGTGAAGTCGGCCGTCAGATTGGAACTGATCCCGTATTTGACGTTCAGACCACCCTCGGGGGAAAACGTGTCCGCCACGGCCCCGGTCGTCTCGTCTCTCGATTCGAAACGGATCGCGGTCAGTGTCGGCAGGAGCTCCAGGTTGCGGCTGGCGGAAAACCCGGTCATGCCCTCCATGACGCCCATCTGGGTCATGAACCCGTCGATGTCACGCGACATCGGAGCCCAGACGTCACGCTCGTCGTCCTTGCCCTGAATCGCCCGGACAATCTGAAACCCCCACCGATGTGACTCACCGCTCCCCAACTGCGGATACCTGAGACTCTTGAACGGGATTGCCATCTCCGCCGTGTAGCCGTCCTCGACCACCCGGGCCGCCGTCTGGAACAAGGCATCCCAGGATCGGTCCGGGCCGGGGATGCCCGTCTGGCCCTGCCCGCCGCCGCCACGGGTGCGGCCACGCCCGCGTGTCCCGCCGCTCGTGTTGGTGACGATGATCCCGTCGCCCTGCACGCCGTAGGCGTTCACGTCGAACACGTAGGCGCGTTGCTGGTCGAGAAACGGGTCGATGTAGATGCTGATCAGGTCGTCCTGGTCGGCCTGATCTCGGTCGACGCGGTTCGCGCGGATGAGGCCCGGATCGGAATAGTGAAGCCGGAACCCTAAATACAGGTTCTGACTGTCGTAGGCGAGATAGACCTCAGTGGCCTCGGTCGCGGCCGCACCGTCGAGCGGGGCCTGCTGGACGAAATCCGTAATCACCGCGGCTGTCTTCCAGACGTCGTCATCGAGCCCGCCGTCGATGTCAGGTGGGCGAGCGATTCGGGTGGGCTGCACGGTGGGCCGACCGGCGAGAATACCGAGGTCGGCGCCGGCGGCCCTCGGGTTCTGCGCACGCAGGGTGGGTGACGCCAACACCGCCAGCGCCGCCGCCGCAGCGGCGCAGGGAAACACGCGCCGAATCATTGACAGATCGAGGACCGCTTATGGATGGGAATCGCTTTGCGCGACCCACGCCGAAGAGTCTCTAGGCTAGGAGGGTGCTGGCGAGAGGTGTCGGGCGGTTTTCGGAGCGCGGCGCCCCGCTGGCTAGGCGCGACGAGAAAGCAGGCAGGCGGCCGGCCCGGCCGGCCGACGAAGCAACACCGCCAGACCGGATGCCCCGTCAGAGAATCTGAGGTCTGGGCGAGTCGAAAGATCCTCGTCACCGCCCCTGAGCATACAGCGTTGTGGGTCGACGGTGCAGGCGACCAGCGGCGGCTACGCCATTCGGTCATTCGTTTCGCAGCGTCACCGCCGATGTGGGCATCGACGTCGCCCTGGGGGGCTATCGTTCGAGGAAACGTTGGTCTCGCGCGCCACCCGGTTCGCGTTTCCCGGTGATGTCCCGCTGCTCACCTGGTCAGCCGAAGGTCTCATCATTCTGAAGGCGTTTGCCGCGCGTGGGCAGGGCTGGGTTGACATCGAGGGCATCATCTTCCGGCAGACGGGAGCGCTCGACTGGACCTATGTCGACCAACAGATCACGCCGTTGGCGGCGCTGAAGGACGAGCCGGAGATCTTGACGGGGTTGGCGAGACGTCGGGAAGAATTCGAGCGATGAACTACGCTGATGGTTCGATCCAGGACCGGGATCGCCCCACGGCTTTGCGCCATCCGAAGACGCGCTTGGCGCGAGCGCTCGGGGTCATGGCGGGACGGAATTCCCGGTCGAGGGCCCAGCGGTCGGTGACCTCGCGACGGTTTTTCCAGAACCCAATAGCCAGCCCCGCCAAGTACGCCGCCCCGAGCGCGGTCGTCTCGTTGACCTTCGGCCGGGTCACCGTCTTGCCGAGGACGTCGGCTTGAAACTGGAGGAGGTCGTCGTTGACCACCGCGCCCCCGTCGACTCGCAGCGCCCGCAGCCTGACACTGGCATCGCGCTCCATCGCCTCGACAACATCCAGGGTCTGGAAGGCCATCGACTCGACCGTCGCACGGGCCAGATGTGCGGCCGTCGTCCCGCGCTCGATACCGACGATGACACCGCGGGCGTAGGGATCCCAGTGCGGCGCACCCAGACCGACGAGCGCCGGCACAAAGTAGATGCCACCGGCATCCTTGGTGCGGCCCGCGAGACGCTCGACCTCACCAGACCTCGCGATCAGCCCCAGGCCATCGCGCAGCCACTGGACCGCCGCCCCGGCGACAAAGACCGACCCTTCGAGACAGTAGGTCGTGCGACCGCCGATGCGCCATCCGATGGTCGTCAGCAGCCCGTTCTTCGACGCCACCGCCTGCGACCCGGTGTTCATGAGCATGAAGCAGCCGGTGCCGTAGGTGTTCTTCACCATGCCCTTCCGGAAACAGGCCTGCCCGAAGGTCGCGGCCTGCTGGTCGCCAGCGATGCCAGCCACAGGAATCGATGCGCCAAAGAGCTTGCGGTCGGTCTCGCCAAAGACACCGCTCGAGTCCCGGACCTCGGGGAGCATCTCGCGGGGGATATCCAGGATCGTGAGTAACTCGTCGTCCCACTCCTGGCGATGGATGTCGAAAAGAAGCGTGCGACTGGCGTTCGATGGGTCGGTCGCGTGCACACGTCCCCCGGTCAGCCGCCATAGCAGGAACGTGTCGATGGTGCCGGCGAGAATCTCGCCTCTCGCGGCGCGGCGTCGCAGCGCGCGGTGCCGGTCGAGCAAATACTTTAGCTTGGTGCCAGAAAAATACGGGTCGAGCACCAGCCCGGTCTTCTGCCGGAACGTCTGCTCGAGACCGTCGGCCTTCAGTCGGTCGCAGATCGACGACGAGATCCGGCTCTGCCAGACGATGGCATTGGCGACCGGGTGCCCGGTCGACTTCTCCCACACGACAATCGTCTCTCGTTGGTTGGTGATGCCGATCGCCGCCACGTCGCGCGCCCGCGTGCCGGCCGAGCGGAGCGCGGCCCGGGCCGTGGCCAGTTGGGTCGACCAGATGTCTTCCGGATCGTGCTCGACGTGCCCCGGTGAGGGAAAGATCTGAGGGAACTCGCGTTGCACCGCCGCCGCCGGACGACTCGAGTGGCGAAAGACGATCGAGCGGCTCGAGGTGGTGCCCTGGTCCAGGGCCATTACGACCTGCGGCATGCGAACCTCCTACCAGCCGAGCGCCTGGAACACCAGGGCGCCGAGCACACCGCCGGCCAGCGGCCCCACCACGGGTATCCACGCATAGCCCCAATCGGAGCTCCCCTTACCCGCGATCGGCAGCAGCGCATGCGCGAGCCGGGGTCCGAGGTCGCGAGCCGGGTTGATGGCATAGCCCGTCGGACCGCCAAGGGAGAGACCGATGGACCACACCAGCACCCCGACCAGCAGCGGGTTGAGACCGGTCGCGAAGACGCTCGAGAGATCCACCGAGCCCCCGGCCATCTCGCCGGCGTTGGCCGCGATGGCGAGGACGCCAAAGACCAGCACCGCGGTGCCGACGATCTCGGTGACAAAATTCGAACCCGGGGAGCGGATCTCCGGTCCGGTCGAAAATACGGCGAGCTTCGCGGCGGTATCATCGGTCGCCGCCCAGTGGGGCCGGTAGCTGAGCCACACCACGACCGCCCCCAGGAAGGCGCCGATCATTTGCGCGGCGACATAGGGCGCGACGTCGGACCAGGGAAATTGCCCGATCGAGGCCAGCCCAACGGTCACCGCCGGGTTGATGTGGGCGCCGCTGATGCGCCCCACGCAGTAGACCGCAACGGCGACGCCCAGACCCCACCCCGCGGTGATGACGATCCACCCCGACTGGTGACCCTTGGTGCGGGCGAGGACCACGTTGGCGACGACGCCGTCACCCAGGATGACGAGAATGCACGTGCCGACGAGCTCGGCCAAGAACGCTTCCATGACACTGTCCGATCAACGGGGGAACAGGTCCGGGTTATCGGTGAACACCCCGGTGGCGCCGAGGTCGTCGAAGAGATAGCGCATGTAGGCCCCCGTATCGGAGAAGCCGTCGGGCAGCCGGCTGGCCCGCACCGTGTAGGGGTGGATCTCCAGACCGAGCCCGCGCGCGACGACCGCCCGTGACGGCTCGTCCGCGATCAACTGGACCGCGGGCCCAATGCCATCGGCATACTCGGCGACCTCGCGCAACCCGTCGTCCGTCAACAGGGTCGCCGCCTGCGCGCCACCGACCAACTGGACCAGATCGTAGGTGTCACGGGTCAGCGCGTACATCCGCTTCAGACTCTCCGGACTGAACGACTGCACGTAGATCGGCGTCTCGCTCTGTTCGGCCGGCGTATCGAGCGCATTGGCCGCGAGGACCTTGGCCAACTCCTCCTCCATCGTGAAGCCCAGCGCCTCGTACTCTTCTGGCGCCTTCGTTTCCGGGTACAAGCCGGCCTGTCCTTTCACGAGATCGATGGCTTCCTGGAACGTCGGCACCCGCGTACCCACGAACTCCTCGTCGAACCAGGAACCGGCGTCCAGCGTCTTGATCTCGTCGAGGGTGAAATCAGCGACCCGCCAGACCTGGACGCGAGCCCCGCGCCGCTCCACCTCAGTTGCGCGGTCGGGAAAGACCTCCTCGACGTTGGTCGTCCGATTCAGCGTCGTGTCATGCATGCAGATCAACACGCCGTCCCGAGTCAGCTGCAGATCCTGTTCGACAAAATCCGCGCCCATCTCGATCGCCTGCCTATAGGCAGGCAAGGTGTGCTCAGGCGCGTAGGCCGAGGCACCGCGGTGCGCGATGTTGACCGGCCCCTCTGACACGTCAGTCGTCGCGGTCGGCGCTGGCCGGGCACACGCGGCCGCACACAGCGCGACAACGCACAGGGCGAATCGCGGTTCACTGAGCAGCGTCATGGTGCAAAGAATGACCGTCCGGACGACTGGGGTCAAGGTCGTGACCGGGGAAGGATCGAGCGGACCCAGGTCCGGTAAGCGTTGTAATCCCGCCTTCCCATGACACTCGGCCCTGGGGCTCATCCTCACGTACTGGCTGACGACCTGGCTCGGGGCGCAGGAACTCTCTCTGGCAGGCCCAACGAACCTGGACATCCGTCTGAACTGGCCAGTCTTCATCTTCACGTTGCTCATGGCCGCGGGGGCCAGTCTCGCGGCGGGGTTGCTCCCGGCGCTGCGCGTCACGGACCACGTGATCCGTCGGCCTGCGCCATTTCCTCCAGACGGTCGGTGCGAAAACGGTCGGTGCGAAAGAGGTCGCCTCCGTCAGCGTCGGCAATGGTGCGCACGAGCATCAGGTCTATGCCTCGAGTCGCCGCAGTATTCCCGTTCGACATTCGGCGTTCGAGACGTGCCACGACGTGCTCGCCCGGGTCGTCTAGATCGAAAATGTCGTGGCTCAAGATCTCGGCCGGGCACCACGACGTCATCGTTCTCTTTGGCGACGCACCGGAGCGCGACGACAGACCGGTATCATGGAAGCTGTGACTAAGCTGGACCCGGTCGACCGCTTCAGAGAGCGGTACGCCCAACGCCGAGGCGAGGTGGCACGGCGGGTTGAGCGCGTCGTCCTCGGCCATGAAGTCGGCCTGAACGGATTCACGACCGTCGAACAGGCAGACACGCTTTGCAATGCCTTGTCTCCGGCCGCCGGCGGCCGCCTCCTGGAAGTCGGCTGCGGTCAGGGCTGGCCCGGATTCCACGTCGCCCAGCGGCTCGCGTGCGACCTCGTCGGCTGCGACATCCCGCTCGACGCCCTGCGGGATGCGCGCGCGAATATGGGGGCTCGCCGACTTAGGGATCACGCGTGGTTCGTCGCCGCGGACGGTCGCGCACTGCCGTTTGCGTCGTGCTACTTCGACGCCGCTGTTCATGCCGACACATTCTGTTGAATCCCAGACAAGCTCTCCGTGTTGAGAGAAAGCCACCGGGTAGTGAAGGAGGGGGGTTGCCTCGCCGGTTTCGTAATCCACACGCCTGCGGATCTCACCGCTACGGCTGAGCGGCGAGCATCTGAACTCGGACCCGATGCCGTGGTCGCCGCCGGTAGACCGGAGGATTTGACCCGAAAAGCCGGCTTCTCAAACGTGGTACGGACGGACGTCACCCACCAGTTCACGGCAATAGTTGAAGCGATGCTGCGAGCCGCGAGTCGGTGGGAAGCCGAACTGCGCGCCGAACAGGGCGAAGATGAGTACGTGGCTGGGTGCGAGCGGGCGAAGGCGATGTTGACCGGCATCCGAGAAGGGCTGCTCCTCCGGTCTTTGGTGACCGCTATCAAGGGCTGAGCCCTCGGCTGAGGCTGATGGAGTCACGGCCGCTCCTGGTCCCGAACCGTGAGCGGCACTGTGAACAGAGCGTTGCGGCAGTGCCAATGCGACCCTGGTTACCATCGCTCTCGTCGCTGACCAGGGACGGGAACGTAAAGATCGGTCCGAGCGTGAACGTGCTGGCGACGTGCCTGGCGCGAGCCTGGAGTTCCGGCGTGAAATCGATGACGTCGGCCTGGGTCACGCCGTGGTGCGCGAACGGTAGTGGTTTGGTCGGGAACGGCTGCGTTGGCGATGTCTGTTCACCGGGCACGACCGATAGGGGCACCGGTCGCTCTTCGATGGGCCAGACCGGCTCGCCAGTCACACGGTCGAACACATACAGAAAGCCGGTCTTGCTCGGTTGCATGACGGCCCGGGCTCGCGCCACCGTCCGCGGCGCGCGCCATACGCTGGTCGTCTTCGCTCCACTCAGGCATGCCGACCTCCACGACACGAAAGGCAGCCGCTGTCTGGTATCGGCAACGGGGAAGCGGCGGTTACCGAGTGGAGTGCGCGCTGCCCGGGTTCTGCAGGCCGCACGACGATACCGCGATCGCAGCCACGCGTACCTGTGGTGGACGCCGTGGCTAGGGTTGCATCTGTTACTCCACGGTGAGAGCCACCAGCTCGGCTGGGTGGTCTCGATTCCCCACCGCCATGACGATGTACTGCGTGTCGTCGAGCACGTAGGTCATCGGGATTCCGGTCTGGTGGGCCGGTAGCTCGAACTCCGACACGATCGCTCCGGTCAACTTGTCATACGCACGGAACATCGGTCCACCACTCGCACGGCCTGGCACAGCGAACAGTCCCGAGCCCTCACCGGCAAATACCAGCGCCTTGGTCACAATGATTCCGCCGCGCTCCGGTCGGCCGGTCATCGGAATATCGACGCCGGCCAGCGCCGGGTGGTCGGTGATGCAGTCCGGCGTCTCGCCGTTCGGCACCATCCACAGATGTTCGCCGGTGGTGAGATCAATCGCTGTGATCCGCCCATAGGGTGGCTTGGTCAACGGCAGGCCCTGCGGGCCCATCATCCCGCAACCCGGGGGCGGTGTTGGCGGTCGCTGGCCTCCACCTCGCGCCGCCCCGCCGCCGGGTCGCCGTCCACTCCCCGGGATGGCCGGAGCCGCAGCGGCATCCCGGAGCGTGACGCCGTAGGTCATCGGGTTCGTGATCGAGGGCACGTAGACAATACCGGTCTCGGCATCGGCGGCCGCGCCCTGCCAGTTCGCACCACCGATGAGCCCAGGCAGAATCAAGGTACCCCTGAGACCATTCGCGCCTCTCACGCTCGGCGGCGTGAAGATCGGCCCGATCCGATACTCCGACACGATCTCGACCGCCTGTGCCTTCAGCTCCGGTGTGAAGTCGATCAGGTCGTCGTGGGTCAAACCCTGGCGATCGAATGCCGCCGGCTTCGTCGGAAACGGCTGTGTCGGTGAGGTCTGTTCCCCCGGAACATCCGTTTGCGGGACCGGGCGCTCCACGATCGGCCACACTGGCTCGCCGGTCACCCGGTCGAACACGTAGAGCCAAGCCTGCTTGGTGGCCTGCGCGATCGCCTTGATCGGCCGACCATCGACGGTGATGTCGAGCAATATGGGCGCGTTCGGCGTGTCCCAATCCCAGACCCCGTGATGGACGAACTGGAAGTGCCAGACCCGCTCGCCGGTGGCGGCGTCCAGACACACGAGGCTCTCGGCGAACAGGTTGTCTCCGGGGCGATCGCCGCCATACGTGTCGTTAGTCGCCGTCTCAATCGGCAGGTAGACATACCCCAGCTCAAGGTCGGCGGACATCGGCGCCCATACACCTGTGTTCCCGGTATAGGTCCAGGAGTCGTTCTCCCAGGTGTCGTTGCCGAACTCACCTGCCATCGGGATAGTGTGGAAGATCCAGCGTCGTTCGCCGGTCCGCACGTCGTAGCCGCGCACGAACCCGGTCGGGCTCTCCCTGGTCGGCGCGAAGGCCGACTGCGCCGACCCGACGACGATGACGTCTCCGACGATGATGGGTGGTGACGTGGAGCCGATGGAACCGGTTCTGGGTCGCGGTCTGTCGAGATCATCGTAGAGATCGACGATCCCTTCGAGCCCGAATCGCGGATCGGGCAATCCGGTCTGCGCATCCAAGGAGATTAGATTGAAGCCGGGGCTGATGTAGACGATGCGCCCCTCGGCGCCGTCGGTCCAGTACGACACACCGCGGTGGTTCTTGCGTGGCGCGGCCTCTCCCCGAGCGCCCTCATTGTAACGCCACACCCAGCGCGTCTCGCCCGTCTCGGCATCGATCGCGACCACGTCTCGCCGGGCTCCAGACGTAACGTACAGGACGCCGTCGACCATCAGCGGCGTGGCCTGGTAGTTGGTCTCGGGACGCGGCCCCGGGTCCTCCGGCGTCCAGCGCCACGCGATCGTCAGGTCCTTGACGGTGTCTTTGTTGATCTGGTCAAACGGTGCGTATCGCGTGCTACCGGCGTCTCCGTTGTAGAACCGCCACTCACCGTCGACCGTGCCCGTTTGGGCCGAGGCACCGTCGGCACCGCAGAGCAGCACGATGAGGCACACAACGCCCCAGGAGATCCCAATCCGAAGTCGCGCCACTGACAAGCCGCCCCTTCCTCTTATCTCGCGGTGGTCATGACCGCCAGGACCGTGAAACCTTCGCGGAGCCGTCGGGCCGTCTCGCGCTCGGCATCCTCGCGCGTGCGCGCCACGATCGGATAGCCACACGGGATGTTCCTTTCGATGCAAACCTCGACAACCTGATGCACGAGCGCGTCGACCCGTGGGGCATTGGGACCGTCCTCGCTGACCGAATCGGCAAGATCGGTCGGTCCGAGGAAAATCACGCCGACCCCCGGCACGTCGAGGATCTCGTCGAGATGTTCAATGCCGGCCAATGTTTCGATCTGCAGCATCGCCACCAGCGTCCCGGCCGGATCGAGAGGCCAGACACCGGCACCCGCCACCCGTCCAGCACCCAGCGAACTGACGGCGGCCATGGCCTGGGCTCTAGTCTCGATATCGGGAAACATCACCCCCGACGCACCCGCGTCGAGAATCTGCTTGACCACCGCCTGAGGCGCGTCTCTTGCCGCGAGCGGAATCCGCACGACCGGTGTGGTGACGGGCGCACCGTCACCCGCCCGTATCGCAGCCACAGCCTCGCGAACCGCGGCGATGTCGAAATCCCCGTACTGTTCATCGATGACCGCGAAGTCGAGGTCGGGGCGGGCGGTGCGCGTGAAGGTGCCAATGACCGGTCGCCCCTGCTGCAGTCGCTCGATGAGGCGATTGACCGGGGCCGCGCCCTGTGCATAGAGCGGCGGTGGCGACATGCCGGCGAGCGCGACGATACACGCAAACGCGAGCACATGGGACATCAGTCGCATGATGTCACCCATCATACCGGAGGTGGTCTAGAACGCGTCGACTTCGGCCGAAGATTTCGGCTCCACAGAATCGCCCGACATCGATCCCTGTAAGTCGTTAAGAGAAATGGCTCGCCCTGGCGGGACCGCTCGTGCCGCGGGTCGCCTAGAACTGCACCCGCGCCCCGCCGTTGACTATCCGTCCATCCAGCGGCGCCCAGGCATCGACAGTCCAACGGCCGTCGACCGCACGGGTCGGACGCAAGACCGGGTCCCACTGCTGCTGCCGCACGTCGGTGAGGTTCTCGAAGTTGGCGAAGAGGCGGAGCCGGCCGACGCGCCGCTCGATGAGCACACCAACCACGGTGTACGGCTCACTGCTATCGCGATACGGATTGGCTTCGAGTCGCTGGCGGCCCGTGTAGTACGCCTCGAAGCCGACGCGACCGTCCTCGTTCTCGACCATCGCCACGAACCCAATACTATGGCGCGGTGTCTGTGCCACATCGCCGGTTGCCCCATCCACCTGCTCACGCGCGCGAACATAGGTGTAGCTGGCGGTGAGGGCGAGGGGCGCCTGCCGAAATGTGCCAAGCAGCTCGAGCCCGGCATTCGTGGTCGGATGATCGAGGTTGCGCATCCGATAGGTCGACCGGTCGACATGCACTGGGTCCAGGATGCGTGATCCGAAAATGGTGGCGGTGTAGGAGAGCGGGCCGTGAGTGCGCGTGAGGTCGAATGAGACGCTGCGTCCACGTTCCGCGCGGAGCGGGCCGTTCACCGTGAGTCGCGTCACACCGGCCGCTTCAGTTTCTTCCGTGAGGGGTGTCGGGCCAAAGAACCCGGTCCCGGTCGAAACGCGCGTCGACCACTCGCCCGACCGCGCAAGCGCCGAAACCCGCGGACTGAAGAACCATCCGTAATCGCTATGGTGGTCCAGGCGGCCACTCATCGAGACCGCCAGCCACGGCCGCACGTCAACGTCGTCCTGTACGAACAGGCCGGGCGTCGTAAAGGCATACCGGAAGTCTGGGACGTCGGTCGGCTGGTAGCCGTCGTGCTCGATCGCCACGCCGCCGACCCAGGTGTGCGGCCCAACGGCCCGACGCACGGTCATTTCCACGAAACTTGTGTCATGACGATCGCGTTCAAGCACCTCCCCAAACCGGTGGTCGTGCCACTGGCGGGCCAATGTGGCTCGTGTTGACACGACGGAACGCCCGATCACCGTCTGCCAGAGTCCGCCGACATCGAATCGCCGCGTCTTGAGCGCTTCCCGATAGGCCAGTCCCGTGGCGGGAAGGACCCGGTCTGGCTGGGTACCTCCGGTGCGGCTCTCACCCGTCGTGCCCACCGTCAGAAACAACGACTGCCCGCGGCCGTCGTCCCAGAAGAACCGCGGACGAACCACCCCGCGTTCGTAGCCGGCCAGATCGGCCCACCCGTCACCATCCACATCGATCCGCTCCTGTCGGTGAACACCGCCGACAAGCGTCATCCCCCACGACTCGGACAACGCTTGTGACAACCAGAGCACGCCATCCGTGGCCCCTCGAGTGGACTGGTTGAAGAGCACCTCGCGTTCGGGTTCGTCATCCGGTCGGCGTGACACGAGGTTGACCACGCCACCCATCGCTCCCGCCCCATAGAGCGCCGAGGCGACCCCCTTGATGACCTCCACTTGTCCCAAGTCCATCGGCGGAATCTGAAGGAGCCCCAGACCGCCCGGCTGGCTCCCGTAGAGCGGCAACCCGTCCGACAGGAAACGGGTGTAGCGGCCTCGCATACCTTGAATCCGGACGCTCGCGGCGCCAAGCGAGGGCGAGGTGGTCTGCACCCGCATGCCCCCCATCTCGTTGAGCAGCATGACGATGTCCCCCGGTGTCATGAGCATCTTCTCTTCGATCTCCTCCCGATTCAGCGCCTCCACCCGCATCGGCTGATCCTCGATACGTCGCTCAGTGCGCGTGCTGGCGACCACCGTCACTTCCTCCTCGACGGTGAGCTCCCGTTGGAGTTCGACCCGAACGCGTTGATCCCGTCCGGCGGTCACAACCGTGGCGACGGTCAGAGGGATGAATCCCGTCTGTAACACCGTGATCTCTGTCCCGCCCGCCGGTGCCCGGAAGAGCGCGAGTCCAGACACGTCGGTCTGCTGCGTCGCTCCCGCGACGACGACGTCGGCCCCGGCCACGGCTTCACTACCGGCGCGCACTTCGACTTGAAGCGTGCCCAGTTCCTGCCCGGCGGCAGGTGTTGTGGCCAACATGAAGACAGTGGCTAGCTTCAGCATGTCGATTCAAGTGGAGGGCGGTGTCATGTTGAAGAGCGGCGCGGCCAGGCACGGCGGCCACCTCGCGGCGTCGAGAGTCCAGCGGGGTCACCCCGCTGCTCCGGCAGACAATGGGTAACTTGCGAGCCGAACTCGGCGTGGCCAGTCCGTGACACTTTGAGGGCTAGCTCAGAGGGGTGAGGCGGAGCACGAAGCGGCCCACCCGCCGCCGAAAATCGCCTTCAGAGGCCGTCACGGCCAAGGCTCTCGCCGACCAACTGATACTCGACGCCTATCCCGCACGACTACCGGTAGTCGGCCGCTCGAAGGGACGCGCGAATAATCTCGTGGTCGTTGCGGTGCACGACGTGTCCATTCGCGTAGGCGGGATGTGACCAGTTGATGAGTCGCTCAGCGATGCGACCGTGTGGCGTGCGTGTCCCTGACCCGCCGGTCGGCTCAATAAGCCGCGTGCGGTCCAGCTCGACGTATCCGGTCGGCGTGAACTGGGCGAGCATCAGGAACCCGTCGTCGTTGTTGACGAAATAGCGGTCGCCGTGCCGCACCATGAACGCCGTGCTCCAGCGGGCCTGGGCGGTCATGTCCGGGCTCATCCAGAGCCGTTCGCCGGTCTTCGCGTCCAGGCCTCTCAGCTCCCCGTAGCTGTCGACGCCGTAGACGTAGTCGCCAATGATCAACGGCGTAGTGACCATGGAGTGGATCGTGTCGGTCTCGCCCGGAAGCTCGCTGCGACTTCGGCCGCGCCACAGCTCCGTGGCGGCCGGCCGGTCTTGATTCAGCCGCATCATCAGCGACCCGTTGAAGAACTGCGAGACGAGCAAGTAGTCGCCGCTGCGAACCGGGGTTGCGACCGTCACCCCCATAGAGACGTCCCAGGGCTGTTCCCAGTACACGGCGCCGGTTTCCGGGTTGAGCGAGGCGAGGGCGAGCGGGTGCCACACGATCAGCTGGCGGACTCCACCCGCCTCGTAGATGACCGGTTGGGCGTAGCCCATTTCCGCTTCGACGTCGATGGCGCGCCAGAGCTCTTCGCCAGTCCGTTTGTCAAACGCTACGACCAGCGCGTCCGGTTCACCGCCCACCACCGTGATCACACGGTCCCCATCGACCAGCGGTGAGCTGACGATGCCCCACACCGGCACGCTCGTGCCGTACTCGGCGACGTAATCCTTCTCCCAGACCACAGCGCCGGTCTCCACGTCGAAGCAGAACAGCCGTCCCGTGGCCCCCAGCATGTACACGCGGTCGCCGTCCACGGTAGGCGTCGACCGCGGGCCGATCGCGTAGCCGACCTGCAGCATCCGGTACGACGTCTGCCACTCGTGGGTCCACAGCACCTCGCCGGTCAGTTCGTCGAGGGCAAGCGCGCGTTCGGTGCCGTCGAGTGTGCGAGAACCGTCGTCTTCGGCCCAGTCGGTGATAAAGACGCGTCCCCCGGACACTGCAGGACCGGAGTACCCGGCACGAATCGGTGTCCGCCAGGCGACCGTCAACTCATCTGGAAGCTCCTCGACGATACCGGTCTCGTGCCAGACTGCGAGACGATCAGCGCCGCGCCACTGCGGCCAGTCGTCGGCGGAGACGGTGATGGCCATGACCGCGGTCGCCGCAAGCATGGCTCCAAGGTGTGTCAGCGCGCTGTGTGGTTTCATGGCTCGGTGTTCTCAGTCGACATGGCGGACCTGAATCGCGCCGACATCGCCGCGGCTGGTGACCACTTCCGAGACCACCACGATCGGGTCGCCAGGCACCAGGCGCTTGTGATGATAGAAGACATTAGACCGCCCCGGTTAACGTACGGTCCACCTTATCCCGGTGTGCGCGGATGGCCGCGTAGGTGCCGATGAACAGAATGCCGTTGTCCTGGTCCGCCCTCGAGTGAACAGAACCCATCGAGCGACGCGAGCGCCCGCGGGGGTGCGGGGGCTGCTAGGCCACTAGACGTCTGACAGCTCCTGCAGTTGCTCGCCGGTGCTGTCGCCGAACGTTTCGGTCGCGACGCCAAGCTTGTTGAGTAACGTCAACTGCAGATTGGTCAACCGCTGGGTCCGCTCCGGATACTTGACGTGCCGCCCGCCCTTGATGCGGCCGGCCCCGCCCCCCGCCAGAAGAATCGGCAGGTTGCGGATGTCATGGCTGTTGCCCTCGCTGATAGCGCTGCCGTAGAGGGTGATGACGTTGTCCAGGAGGCTCGCGTCGCCGTCGCCGGTCGTGGCCAGCTTCTCGAGGAAATAGGCGAACAGGTTCGCGTGGTAGGCGTTGATCTTCGCCAGACTCTCGATCTTGTTCTTGTCGCCGCCATGGTGCGAGATCGGGTGGTGCGAATCGGACACGCCGATCTGCGGGTAGGTGGCGCCGCTCTGTTCCCGGCCAATCTGGAAGGTGATGACGCGGGTGGTGTCCGTCTGCAGCGCCAGCGTCTGCATGTCGAACATTAGCCGCGCGTGCTCGTCGTAGCTGACCGGGATGCCGGCGGGCGATTCCACGAGCGGCAGCTCGCGACCCTGCGCCTCGGCGTTCTGGATGCGCCGCTCGATTTCGCGCACCGACTGCAGATACTCGTCGAGCTTGGCGCGATCACGCCGTCCGAGATCGCCCTGCAGTCGCTCGACCTTGTCGAGCACCGAGTCGATGATGCTGTTCTGTCGCCGCAGGCGGGCCCGGCGGACGACGGGGTCGGTACTGTCGACGTTACCGAAGAGGCGGTCGAACACCACACGCGGGTTGGTTTCCACCGGGAGCGGGGTCGACGGGCCACTCCAAGCGAGGCGGTTCTGGTAGGCGCAGCTGAAGCCGACGTCGCAGGTGCCGACACCGTTCACCGTGTCAGCCCCCTCGAGACCCAGCTCGAGCGAGGGCAACGGCGTCTCCTGCCCCAGCGTGTTGGCGATGATCTGGTCCATCGAGATGCCGAGCGACAGGCTCGAGCTGCCCGTGGTCGGCAGCGGCTCGATGCCGGTCATGAACGCCCCGGCCGGCTTGGCGTGCGCGCCGGAGGCGCCTGAGCGCGACCGGGCCCCGGTGTTGTCGAGACCGCTCAGCAGCAGCAGGTGCTCGCGATACGGTTCGAGCGGCTTCAGCGTAGGTGTGAACGCGAAGCCCGTGCCCTCGGTCTCGGGGGTCCACCGCTCCATGACGATTCCGTTCGGCACATACACGGTGCAGAAGCGGGCGACTGCCGTGGTCGCCGCGCGGGCCAGCGCGGTGGTCGGCACCATCCGCTCGAGCAGCGGCAGTGCCAGCGTGGCGCCGAGGCCACGCAGGACGGTGCGTCGAGGAATCGCCAGCTTGGGAATGATCATGACTCCGACCTCCGCATCAGAAAAGGCGGGCTCTTGACAATGGCGGTGATGAGCGACGACCAGGTCAGCTCATCCGGTGACATCTGCCGTCCGATCTGCCGAACCACTGGCTTGTCGGTATGTTCGAGCGTGCGACCCACCGCATAGGTGAGCAGCTTCTCGGTGATTGTCTCGACGAACTGGTTCTGCCGGTTCAGGATGACGTCGGTCAGTCCGGCCAGGCCGTGCACTTCGGTGCCGTCGATCAACGTGCCAGACGGGTCTATAGGGACGCCGGTGTCGAACGGCGTGCCACCACCATTGGTGGCGCGCCAGCGGCCGATGGCGTCGTAGCTCTCGAGGGCGAAGCCGAGCGGGTCGATCGTGTTGTGACAACTCGCGCAGACCGCGTTCGTCCGGTGCTGGGCCAGCCGCTCGCGCATCGTCGCCGGCACGCCCTCGTCCCGTGCGCTCCGCAGGCTGGGAATGTTGGGCGGCGGCGGGGGAGGGGGCGTCCCAAGGATGTTCTCGAGCAGCCACGTCCCACGCACCACCGGCGAGGTGCGGTTGGCATAGGAAGTGATGGTCAGCAGACTGGCGTGTCCGAGCAGCCCGCCGCGGGTCTCGTCGGGATAGGTCACGCGGCGGAAGTGTGGACCGTAGACGTCGGGGATGTCGTAGTGGCTGGCCAGCCGCTCGTTCACGAAGGTGTAGTCGGCCCGCAGCAGGTTGACCAGCGGCCGGTCTTCCCGAAGCTCGTGCTCAAGAAACAGCTCGGTTTCCCGCCGCATCGCGTCACGCAGGTTCTCGTCGAAGGCGGTGTAGGTGGCGGTGTCCGGCGCGGCGTTCCTCAGCTTCCGGAGCTGCAGCCATTGGCCACCGAAGTTCTCGACGAGGGCGCGCGAGCGCGGGTCGGCCAGCATGCGCCGCACCTGCTGGTCGAGCACGCTCGGGTCGCCAAGCCGATCTGCCGCCGCGAAGTCGAGGAGCTCGTCGTCGGGGATGCTGCTCCACAGGAAGAACGATAGCCGCGACGCCAGTTCGAGGTCGCTGAGGCGATAGGCGGTCTCCGGGGTGACGCCGTCCGGGTCAGTCTCGATGCGGAACAAGAACTCCGGGTCGACGAGCAGCCGCTCGACGGCGGCCTGGATGCCGGCGTCGAAGCCGCCCTCGGCGTGGCCGTCCTCGTAGAATGGCAGCAGCGTCTCGACGTCGGCGTCCGACGCCGGCCGGCGGTAGGCCCGCCGCGCCAGCGTCGACAGGATGCTGCTCGCGCACGCGGTCTCATCGCTGGCATCGGCCGGCTGGCAGACGAACACTCGGTTCCGGCTCGGCAGCGCCGCGGCGTCGCTCGGGTCGTAGGGTCCGATGATCTCGATGCCAGAGACGGCGGGGTTGCGGTCCTGCATCTCATCCTGGCCGTAGGAGTACGATGACCGATCGTCGGGGAGCGGTAGGATGCCTTCGGGTCGGGCCGTGCGCCGGTCGAAGGCCACCCCCACCTGGTGCCGCCCGCCGGTCACCTCCGTTCGGACCTCCAGACCCCGGTCGGCGTTGAGCGCGTAGCGCTCCCATTCCGGGAACGAGTTGCCGTCGTAGACCTGCTCGAACTTGCCCGCATACCCCATCGGGGGCAGTTGCCCATGCTCCCACGCGCGACCGACGGTGAAGGTGTCGAGCCGCACGCCGTCGAGACGCAGGTCCAACTCGTGCGGCTGGCCCATGCCGCGCGCATAGCCATACTCCTGTTTGCGCAGCGTGACCCGGATGAGGTACTCGCCGTCGACCGGAAAGTTGTGCTCGATGACCACCCCACCGCGCGAGCCCAGCGGCAGGTCGAGGCTCATCGCCTCGTCCTGGAGGAGCGCTCCGTGCACCGGGTAGGTCTCGGCCACCGGCCGCAGCCCCCGATAGCCGACCGCCAGGCGGCTGATGCGCTGCGCCGCGGCCAGATACCGCTCAATCAAGGTCGGGGACACCGACAACACGTCGGCGATGTTGTCGAAGCCGTGCTCCTCGTCATCGACTGGCAGGAGGCTCTGGACGTCAACCTCGAGGTTGAACAGCTCGCGGATGGCATTGGCATACTCGACCCGGTTCAGCCGGTGAATGGCGGGTCGCCCGGGGTCGGGGTCGGCGAGGCCGGCGCGGTCGAGCTCGGCCTCGAGCCAGGAGACGAAGGCGTGGGATGTCGCGGCGTCCGGTCTGGGGCGCCCGGCCGGAGGCATCGCGCTGGCCTTCAGCCGGCGGACGACATGCTCCCAGGTGGCAGCGTTCTCACCCACCCGGGCGAGGTCCAGCGTGTCGAGGGTGAGGTCGGCAGTGCGCGTACGCTCGTTGTGACAGGTCACGCAGTAGCGATCGAGCATCGCCTGGGCGTCTGGAGCCGACATCGCCCCGGGAGCCGCGGCGGCGGCGGAACGGGTCGCCGGCGCGCCCGGCGTCTGTTCGGCCCGGAGATGGCTTTGCCCGATACCAGACAGCGCCACCAGTACCGAGACGAGCATCCAGCGTAGCGTCCGCGTCCTCATGGGTCCTCTCGACCGGCGTGTCGAGACAGGCGACGAAGCCCGCCGGCGTCTCCTACCGCCTGTCTCCCTGGAGCCGCGACTCATTGCCCCGTCTCGAGCCGTACGAGCATCTCTCGAGCCGTCGTGCCGGCCTCGTTCTCGATCTCGGGGTTGGCGCCGTGAGCCATCAGCAGCTCGGCCGCGGCCGTGAACCGGAAGCGTGCCGCGGCGTGCAGCGCCGTGTCGCCCCGCCGACCGACCGCGTCGATGGCGACGGCAGCTCCCGCATCAATTGCGGCCTCTACCGTCGCCTCGACCAGGTCGCCGTCGGCCCACTCGGCAGAGACGAGCTCGGGCGCAATCAGGCGGTTGCGGCGGGTAGTGCTGCGGTTCGCGCCCAGACCCACGGTGGCCATCAAAGCGGTGGTGCCGTCCTCCATTGGCAACAGCGCATCGGCGCCGGTCTCGGCGAGCGCCCGGAGAAGATCCGGCTCAAGATACTTGGCGGCGAGCATCAGCGGTGTCGCGCCCTTCTCCCGGAGAGTGAAGATGTGCTGAAAGGTCCACCGGGGCACCGGCGTGCTTCTGGTCAGCGGGACGTTCGGGTTGGCGCCGGCCGCCAGAAGATCCCGAAGCAAGTCCGGCTGTGACCGGAGGACCGCCGCATGGAGCGCCGTGTAGCCGGCACCGCCGGCATCGGGGTCGGCGCCACGTTCGAGCAGATACCGGGCCAGCGTCTCGTGGCCGCTCATGGCGGCCAGCACCAACGCGCTGTTCTCGTCGGCGCCGGTGTCGTTCACGTCGGCGCCGGCATCAAGCAGCCAGCGCGCCGAGTCGACATCGCCGTGCCGAGCAGCAAACAGCAGCCCCGTGAAGCCGCCGGCGTCGAAGTAGGTCGACCCCTGCGGGCTCGTGGTGCTACGCTCGCCGGTGCCCCGCAGTTGCTGGATCGTGGCGGTCCGGATGTCGATGGCGGCCCCCGCCTCGAGCAGCACGCCGACCACGTCCGGATGCCGGGTGGTCACGGCGCGCATCAGGGCCGTCTGGCCTTTCTCCGGTTCGGTCGCGTCGATGTCGGCGCCGTGGGCCACGAGCGCCCGCACCGCCGACGCGTCCCCGGTATGCGCGCACCGCATCAGGAGCGTCTCGCCAGAGTGCAGCCTCCGGTTCGGGTCGGCGCCCGCCGCTAGCAGCCGCTCGACAATTGCGTCGTGCCGGTTGGCGCAGGCGGACCAGAGCGGGGTCGCACCGTAGTCGTTCTGCGCGTCGACGTCGGCATGGGCGTCGATCAGGAGATCGAGCGTGTCGGCATGGTTCCAGTAGGCCGCCCAGTGCAGCGCCGTTGCGCCGTCTGGCTGGCGCGCGTCGACGTCCTTCGCCTGGCGCATGAGTGTACCGACGGTGTCCCAGTCCTGACTCTTTGCCGCGTCGGCGAGGGGGGCGTCGGCGGCCGCGCTCAGTCCGGTCGTCCACACCAGCACCAGCAACGAACTGTGAGCAAGGACCTTCAGGCCCGCCGGGATCGCTGCCCGTACATGTTGCGAGAAATGCAGGTGTAGGGGCGTCAACATCAAGCCTCGTAGTGTTGCGAATGTCACTGCATTGTATCCGCTCATGACTCACTCCACGCCAGGAATCTCCCACAGATAACCAACCCGGCCAGGAATCGAGGGGCTCCATGTCGGTCAACGTCTGCTCGAGGAGTCCGGCCGCGAGGTGCACGCACGTTGCTTCGGCGCGCCGGGATCGGCGCGAACGTGGCCGTCTTCAGCGTGGTGCACGCCGTCCTGATTCGTCCCTTTGCCTATCCGGCGCATGAGCCAGACCGTGTGCTGCGAATGGCGGAACGGTCCCCACAAGGCCAGGAATTTTCAGTGTCGTATGTCACCTTCCATGACCGTTACGAGCACATCGGGAACAACGCGCAACGGGCGGCGCTCGATGCGCTGGTTACCGCTGACACCGATCCCTGTAAGTCGTTGAGAAGAATGGTGCGCCCTGGGGGACTGCTCCCCTTTTACCATGCGCGGAGTGGTGGTGCCTCGGATCGCCTAAACCGGGTGCGAGAATCGTCGTAACAGTATTTTTCCCAACCAGTTGCGCCTATATTCGCTGACTGCGGTCTTCGTCAAGCTCATCGTTCGGCTCGCTTGCTCCGGTTGGTCAGCCGACTTCGGGACTAGCGTTTCGCGCCGGCATAGGTTTCGGCGAAATACCGATCCATCGCGTCGAGCTCCGCCCGTCGGAACCCTGTGCCCTGTGTCACCTCAGCACCGATGATCTGGTGCGCCTGCCGCTCGGCGTCGTAGCCGGGCCAAGCCGGAAGCCCGTCGCGATTGGGGTTGCCGTTGGTGGCGAATGCCACCCAGTAGTCGCTGATCTGATCCGAGACCCGGCGGTCCGCCTCCGACGCATCGTCAGGTAGCGTCTGGAACACATAGCGCAGCTCCATCGCGTGCGGCGCCCGCTCGCTCGGGTCGCGCAGATTGCGCGTGAACAGATACATGAAGGTGTTGGCCTGAGTCTTCGACATCGCGTTGAGGATTTCGCGATTCGGCCGCGCAAACCAGAGGTCGGTGTTGTAGTCGACCTCGCTGGCGTAGAGCGCCGCACCCGTTGTGGCCAGGTAGTGATCGGCCAGACCGCGACCATGCTCGCCCCACTCGGCCAGCCGCGCCTGCTTCTGCTCGTCCAGGGTGGCAAACGTCCTTTCGGGACGCACGAACATCAGCCCCTCGCCATTGTTGACCCCGGCAAGCAAGGGGACGACGTTGTGGGCACCCGCCCGGAAGATCTCCGCCGGAGAGGTTGGTAGCACCCAGCCGTCTTCGGCCAACGACACGCTGAACCGCATGTCCATCAGGTCGTCGGCCGTCATCGCTCTCATGGCCTCCAGCAGATCATCGCGGGTCGTGTCACCCAACTCCGCAAGCTTGTCGGCGATCGCCCGGCGGCCGCGCTCTTCCGCGCTGTCGGAAAAGCCGTTGGGCCGTGTCAGATGCGCGACGTTGGTCGGCGTGATCCACGTGCTTTCGGAGATGGCCCGATGAAACAGCCCCTTGGCCAGTGGTGTGGCCAGCAGCGCGTAAATGCTGGCGCCACCGGCTGACTCGCCGAAGATGGTGACGTTGCCCGGATCGCCTCCGAAGCCGGACACGTTGTCGCGCACCCATTCGAGCGCCGCGACGTGGTCGAGGATGCCGTAGTTCCCCGAGACCCCACGGGCCGATTCGGCCGACAGCGCCGGGTGCGCCATGAACCCGAACGCGTTCATACGGTAATTGACGGAGACGAGCACCACGTTTTTCTCGGCGAACCCGAACCCGTCGTAGGTGCTGCTGGCGGTCGCCCCCGAGCTCCAGCCACCACCATGGATCCAGACCATGACAGGAAGGTTGACGTCCGCCGAATCGGCCTTAGTCCAGACGTTCAGATAGAGACAGTCCTCGCTCATCAACTGGGCGCGACCCTGCACGCAGGCGGGACCGAAGGTGTCAGCCGTTCTCACGCCCTGCCATGGAGTAGGGGGCTGCGGCGGTCGCCAGCGCAGACGGCCGACGGGTGGCGCGGCGAAAGGAATCCCTCGAAAGACGGTCACCCCGTTCTCCAGTTCCACGCCGGAAACCTGTCCGTACGTCAGTTCCACCGGGTCGTCGACCGCCAGGCTGGGGGTCGCGACCAGGACAAGGGCGGCTGAGAGCACGATGGCGAGGAGATTCTTCATTACTGTTTCCTTGACGTTGTCTTGGTGTATCAGACCAGCACGTCGTGGACGACCTGTCCGTGGACGTCCGTCAGGCGGAGGTTACGGCCCTGAACGTTTTCACCATACGAGATGCTCAGCGTGACGTCCGGCCAGCCATCTAGATCGTAAAGCACTTTGGATGGTTGTTGTAGAGAGTGGTGCGCCCTGCAGGATTCGAACCTGCGACCTCCCGGTTCGTAGCCGGACGCTCTATCCAGCTGAGCTAAGGGCGCGTGAGGTAAGACGTTCGTGGGGGCAACGGCGCGGTGGTCGGCGACGGTGCCAGCGCGGAATTATATCACCGCGCCACGCGGGTCAGCCCGTGGCCCACGGGGAACTGATCGCCGAGCGCGATGGGCAAACGGCCGTTGATGGGGGCTTGGCCCGTGATCGCGCGTACGGCACTGTCTTCGGCAAGGTCGTAGAAGTCATAGGTCAGCAGCATCGTCGGCAGTTGTGGCAGGAAGGTCGCGGCGTAGGGATTGCCGAAAAAGACCGTCACAAACGGCTGCTCAGTACTAGCACTGCGCCGGGCGACGGCGCGCAAGAGGTCGGCGACATCGGTGGTCAGGTCCATCCGACCACTGAATGATGCGGTGCGGACAAAGACGGACGCAACGACGGCATCGTAGCGGTCGATGCTGGCGCGCACGAGTTCAAGCTCGGCGCGTGAGGTCCGGTCGGACACCTCGACAGCCGTGACGTTCGGCCAGCGCTCTTTGAGCGCCGGGAGAAAGGTGCGACTCGGCGCGCCGTTGCCCCACCCGGACGGGTAGTCGAGCACAGACAGGTAGAGCACCGATGCGGATCGCGAGACGGTCAACGGGACGTCGCCTCGTTCATCCTTGATGAGCGTCATGCCACGACGGCTGACTTCCGCGGCGACGGCCCGATGAGCCCGGGTGCCGACGACGAGTGGCAACGTATCGAAACTGACGGACCGGTTCCGGTGGAGGCCGAGCCTGGCTTTGGCTTCGAGGACCCGGCGAACCGACGTGTCGACGCGCATCCGCGTGAGCGTACCGTCTTCGATCGCCTGTTTCAGGCCGACGAACACTGCGGGGTCGTCCGGTGAGTGCAACACGATGTCGTGGCCGGCGGCGATGGCGCCGACGGCGGCCGCGCCCGGCTCCACCAGGTCAGTCACACCGCGCATACGCATCGAGTCGGTGTACACGAGCCCGTCGAAGCCGAGTTCCTCGCGCAACAAACCGCTGACGATCGGGTAGCTGAGGGTGGCGGGGCGAGCTGGCTCGGGGTCCAGGCTCGGCAGCTCGATGTGCGAGGTCATGACCGCGGCCGCGCCCGCCTCGATGCCGGCTCGAAACGGCGGTAGCTCGATCTGGTCGAGTCGCGAGCGCGGATGCGAGATCAAGGGGAGCCCGAGATGCGAGTCTGTGTCCGTGTCCCCGTGCCCAGGAAAATGTTTCACGGTGGCCAGCATGCCGCTCTCGGTCAGGCCGCGCACGTAGGCGGCGGCGAGACGGCCCACCGCGGCCGGGTCCTCGCCGAATGAGCGGGTGTTGATGACCGGATTACGCGGATTATTGTTGACGTCGGCCACCGGTGCGAAATTGACATGGATACCCAGCGCGCGGGCCTCGCGGGCGGTAATACGACCCGCCTCGAACGCCAGGCGATCGTCACCGGTGGCCCCGAATGCCATGGCCCGCGGAAACGTCGTGCCACCAGTGAGTCGGAACCCGACACCTGTCTCGAAGTCGGCGGCATTGAGCAGCGGCAGCTTGGAAATAGCCTGCAACCGATTGGTGATTGACGCCGCCGCAAGCGGTTGGCCGAGCATCGAGCGCGAGTAGCCGGCGTTGAGCAAGACGTTCGGGGCGGGTTCGCGTCCGCCGAACAGCAGGAACCCGCCGACATGCTGCTCATGCACCAATGACACCAGGTCGTCGTAATCCTGGCTGTCGCTACTGAGATACGTGGAGCGGAACGACGGCACGATGAGCTGACCGATCTTCTGGTCCAGTGTCATCGCCTCGAGCGTCGCGGTCACCCAGCGGGCGCCGGGCGCGTCTAGCTGAGGCGGCACCGGCGCGGCCGTGAGCAGCGCGGCAGTGGCCACGCAGCCGAGGAGGCTGAAACCAACAAGGGGACGCACGCTCGGATGGTAGACCAAACGGGTCAGGGCAAACCAGCGGAGGCGACACCAGTTATCATCTTGCGGATGAGTCACCAGGCACACCGCGCCGCGTCACCGACCCACATCCGATGCTATGTGCTAACCGTGAGCGACACCCGCACCGAAGAGAATGACACCGGTGGACGATTGCTGCGTGAGCTGCTCGAGGGCGACGGCCACGAGGTGCTGGGGCATGCAATCGTGCCGGACGAACCATCCACCCTTCGCGGGGCGATCGAGCAACAACTCGAAACCGATACCGTGCAGGCGGTGATTACGACCGGGGGCACCGGCATCAGCCGGCGGGACGACAGCTATGAAGTCGTCACCGCGTTGATCGACAAGCGGATCGACGGCTTCGGCGAGCTGTTCCGCGCACTGAGCTTCGAAGAGATCGGCCCCTCCGCCATGCTGTCACGCGCGTGCGCGGGGACCTCGCGGGGAAAGATTCTCGTGTCGCTGCCAGGCTCAAGGAACGCGGTGCGTCTGGGCATGATGCGGTTGGTGCTGCCCGAGCTGGGGCATCTCGTGCGAGAGGTCACTCGGTAGTGACCGGGACCAAGATGCGTCCGATTCGCGACACGATTCCGATCGCGGAAGCGTTGGCGCTGGCCATGGGTGCCTCCATTCCGATCGACCGGACCGAACGCCTCCCCCTCGAAGAAAGTGTCGGGCGGGTCCTAGCGGTCCCGGTGGTGGCCGACCGGGATGTGCCGCCGTTCAACCGGGCGGCAATGGACGGCTATGCGGTGGTCGCGGACAGCACGTTCGGCGCGAGCCGCATGGACCCACATCTGTTGGCGTGCGTCGAGACCGTGCATACCGGTGGGGTCCCGTCGAAGACCCTCGTGACCGGGCAGTGCACGCAAATTGCCACCGGCGCGCCGATGCCCGACGGGGCCGACGCTGTGGTGATGGTGGAAGAAACCGACCGTCGAGACGGGGACCAGGTCGCCATCTTTACCCCCGTCTACCCGCGTCAGCACGTCGGCCGACGCGGCGCCGACATCACGACCGGGGCCGAACTGCTGCAGCCGGGCGACCTCCTGACCCCGAGTCGGGTCGGGTCCATCGCGGCACTGGGCATCGCCAACATCGAGGTGTACGACAAGCCGCGTGTCGCCATCCTCTCGACCGGGAATGAAATCATCGCCCCGGGGCAACCGCTCGGCCCGGGACAGATCTACGATATCAACCGTTTCACGCTAGGCTCGGTCATCCGCGAGCACGGCGGCGTGGCGGTGCCGCTGCCGACGGCGCCTGACAACCTGGATGAACTCAGCGACACGGTGGACGCCTGTCTCGAACACGACATCCTGGTCTTCTCCGGCGGCAGCTCGGTAGGTGAGCGAGACCTGACGGTGGACGTGATTCGCCGGAAGGGGGAGATCCTCTTTCACGGCATCGCCGTGAAACCGGGCAAACCCACCGTGTTCGGGACCATTGGTACGACCCCGGTGCTGGGCATGCCCGGCTATCCGACCTCGTGCTTGTCAAACGCCTACATGTTGCTGATGCCGGTGCTGCGCCGACTGGCCCGTCTACCGGAACACCGGTTCCACACGGTCTCTGTCCCGGCCGCGCAACGGATTGTCTCGACTACCGGACGCCATCAGTTCTACACGGTGCGAATCGTGGATGGCACAGCCGTGTCCGCGTTCAAGGCCTCAGGCGACATCACCAGCATGTCGCAGGCGGACGGATATATCGAGATCCCGGCCCAGACTGACATCGTCGAGGAAGGCGAGACCGTCGAAGTGAAGCTGTTTTAACGTCCGTCGCCGCCGGAATTCGGACCGGCCCAGCACGGGTCCAAAGACCCCGCGGCTACGAAGCAACCACCCTACCTTTTCCCTACTTTGCGTTCATATTCGGGCTCGAGCTCGTCGGCGGTGTGGAGATCAAACGGGTCGGCGGTGTGCTCGAACTTGCCGCGGAATTCCGCGTGGCAGCGGTAGCAGACGGTGAGATCCTTGAGCCGACTGTAGACGGCCAGGTCGATCAGCGCGGCGCCGCCGAGGACACCGTACGCGACCAAGTCCTGCCCGTAGTAGTAAAACGCGGCGCTGATAAGCGCCGCGATGACGATGACGGTCACCCCGACCTTTGGATCGAAGTCCTTCCGCATATAGAAGTCGCCGCCCGCGCACACGGGACACCGGTCGACCTTCTCGTCGGCACGCACCGTATCCGAGAAACCCAACAGAAACGCCTGCTTGCAGCCGCCGCAGTTGATCTGGAGGGATCTGTCAGTCGCCTCGACCGGGAGGGAGCTGCCACACTGATGACAGACGACGGTAACTTCCATGATTGTCATTTAGACGGGGCGGCGGCCCAGTCTGTCCGCCGTAGCCTTGGCGAAGACGGATCACACTGGGACGGTCGTGGCGACGAGGATGTACTTGGCCAGCAACTCGCCGACGATGACGGTAAAGAAGTCGACATACAAAATGCCAGTGGCTGACTGCGTGGCACGGATCTTCGCAGTCTCCCAGGTCATGTAGGCCAGGACCACGGGGCCCAGGAGCCCGAACAGGATCCGCTGCCAGAAGAACACTCCGTCGAGCGAGAAGATGTACCGCTGGAAGCCGGGGCCTGGGAGCTCGGCCAGCGCGATGGCCCACCACACGATACCAACGACCACGACGATCCGCACCGCCGTGGACCCGATGTGAAACTTGACGATCCGCTGCAGCAGCGACACATCCATCGACGGCAACACCAGATACCAATGCCCCAGGATCATCGCGGTCGACGTGCCACCGAGCAGCGCGGTCGAGGTCAGAAAACTGGCGACGCTCAGCCCGGCGACCAGCGCCCCCGCGTCGGATGAGGCGGCCAGCCCCTGGCCGATAACGGCGCCCACGCCACTCAGCACCGCCAGCCACAACCACACCGGACGGAACTGGCCCCACACGCGGCCGATGGTGGCCCAGTAGACGAGGATGCCGAAGGTCGACCCGACGAGAGCCGCCAGCGCGACCCCCGACACACCCGGACCAAACGCCACGTCCTCCGGACGCATCACCAGGGCCACGAGCAGCAGCACCGCCGCGAACCCGGCGTTGAACCGGAAGAACTGCACCCCAGCCACCCGCGGCACCAGGACGAGGGTGACGATGATCCCGACACCGAGATGGACGAGAAACAGAAACGGGACGTAGGACAGGGTCATGAGGTCACGCGCGCGGCACCGCGCCAGACGCGCGTTGGACAGGGCGGACGCAGAAGGCCGGACCGGTCACACCGGCCCGGCCTCCTGGACTGCAGGTGCTCGGCTATCCGAGACGCCGGTTGACATCCGTCCAGTTCACCACGTTCCACCACGCGGCGATGTAGTCCGGCCGGCGGTTCTGGTAGTTCAGGTAGTAGGCGTGCTCCCAGACATCGATTCCCAAGACAGCCTTCTTGCCGCTCATCGCCGGGCTGTCCTGGTTGGGTGAACTCTCGATCGACAGGGCGGTGCCGTCAGCCACGACCCACGCCCAGCCGCTGCCGAACCGACCCATCGCCGCGGCCGCGAACTGCTCCTTGAGCGTGTCGAAGCTCCCAAAAGACCCGGTGATCGCGTCGGCGATCTGACCCGTCGGCGCCCCACCCGCATTCGGCGCCATGACTTGCCAGAAGAGGGTGTGATTCGCATGCCCACCGCCGTTGTTGCGCACCGCGCCCCGGATACCCTCGGGCAGCGCGTCCAGATCGCCGATCAGCTCGTCGACGCTCTTTGCCTGCAGGTCCGGGTGCCCCTCGAGGGCGGCGTTGAGCTTCGCGATGTAGGCCGCGTGGTGTTTGCCATGGTGAATGCGCATCGTCTGTTCATCGATGTGCGGGGCGAGGGCGTCAAAATCGTACGGCAGGCTCGGAAGCTCGTGCGCCATGAGGGTATCTCCTTCGAAACTTGGTTGAGGCACTCGCGGAAGTGCTGGATTGAAGCGCTGGTTGAAACGCGTCTCGTACTCAGTGCTGGGTCACGACGTTGTAGAGCGTGTCGCGTTCGATCGGATCCCGACCAGCCACCCGGATCAGACCGCTGATGTCTTCGGTAGTGAGCGCTTCGGGCGTGCGCGCGCCGGCCATGTGATAAATCTGCTCTTCCTGGACGGTCCCGTCCAGATCGTCCACGCCGAACCAGAGGGCCGTCTGGGCGGTCTCGACCCCGGTCGCAATCCAGAACGCTTTGATGTGCGGCACGTTGTCGAGCATCAGACGCGCCACCGCGTGCACGCGCAGGGTCTCGGCCGCGGTCGGCGCCGGGAGCTTCCGCATCTGATTGTTGTCCGGATGGAACGCCAGGGGGATGAACGCCTGGAAACCGGCCGTCTCGTCCTGCAGCGCGCGAGCGCGCAGCATGTGGTCCACTCGCTCTTCGTGCGTTTCGATGTGCCCGTAGAGCATGGTGACGTTCGTGCGCATGCCCAGCCGGTGCGCGGTCCGATGGATGTCGAGATACCGGTCGGCCCCGCACTTGTCGTGGCAGATCTTCCGGCGGACCCGTTCGGCGAACACTTCGGCCCCGCCGCCTGGCAGCGAATCGAGCCCGGCGGCCATCAGTTCGCGCAACACCTGCTCGTCCGTCCGCCCATACAGGTCAGCGAAGAACGCAATCTCGACCGCGGTGAAACATTTCAAATGCACGTCGGGCCGGATACGTTTGAATCCGCGGAGCAGCTCCAGGTAGTAGGCGAACGGCAGGTCCGGGTGGAGGCCGTTGACGACATGGACCTCGGTCAGCGCCTGGTCCGCTCGAACCCGCAGCTTGTCCCACACCTGGTCGAGACTGAGGGTGTAGGCGCCGGTGTCCCCGGGCTGCAGACGGGCAAACGCGCAGAACAGGCAACTCGCGACGCACACGTTCGTCGCCTCGATCCGAATGTTGTGATTGAAGTAGGTTCGATCCGCGTGTCGTTTCTCACGCTCGCGGTTCGCCAACCAGCCGACGGCGAGCAGATCCGAACACTCGAACAACTGGAGACCGTCCGCCAGCTCGAGACGGTCGCCGTCATCAAGCTTGGCGGCGATGTGCTCCAGGCCAGCGGTTCGCAGACGGGTGTACAGGACCGACGGAAGGTCAGCCACCGTCTGGCTGGACTCCCCCGTCTCCTGCCGAACCTGCATGGTCATCGCGCTCTCACCCCTGAATCGCACCCGTCGTGACCGCGGATCACCCGAGTCGGCTGCCCGTGCGAACCACGGGCCCTCCATCGCACGTCACAAATGGGTATCGTACGTCGGAGCGGCCATCCCGGGCAACCGCGCGGCAGCCGTTCGCGGACGGACCAGCCCGTCGGCGTGGCCATGCTATACTCGCCGGCCACAGTTCGACGCTCCCTAAATGGTCAAGGGAAGTGGGTGTGAATCCCACACGGTCCCGCCACTGTGAGTGGGGAGCGGAACGACAGCCCGGCGCACACGTCGCATCGGTTGCCCCGATCCCGACGAGTGGCCCGCCACTGCGTCCTCGGGCGTGGGAAGGCGTAGTCGTCCCGCGATAATCCACGAGTCAGGAGACCTGGCCAATCGGGTTCGTCCTTTCCGCCTGTTCATTGTCGAACCGGCACGGCGCGTGGTCACGCCGAAAGGAACCGATGCAACCCATATCGTTCAAACAGCCCGGTCTCGACCCCTTGCACGATGCGGGAGCCGGGCATGCTGCGCGCTGAGCAGGTCTCGTTCAGCTACGACACGCGACCGGTACTCGACGGCGTCGACGTGTCGGTCCAGACCGGGGGACTGGTGGGCGTACTCGGCCCGAACGGCTCCGGGAAGACGACCTTCCTCAAGCTCCTCGCCGGACTCCTAACCCCCGCGAGCGGTCACATCACACTCGACGACGTGGACATCACCACCATGGACCGGCGGACGCTCGCGCGCCGTGTCGCCGTCGTGCCGCAGGAGACGGAACTCGCGTTCGACTACAGCGTGCTCGAAATCGTGCTGATGGGCCGCTATCCCCATCTGCAAACGTTCGAACTAGAAGGCCCGGCCGATCTCGCCATCGCCCGCCGGACCCTGGCGGCGACCGGCACGGCGCACCTCGAACAACGGACCTTCCGGACGCTGAGCGGCGGCGAGAAACAACGGATCGTGATGGCCAGCGCGCTCGCGCAGTTCGAGGGCGCTCCGAGCACACCGGACAGCAGAGACCCACCGCACGAGGACACGAACACCACCCGCGTGTTGCTCCTCGACGAACCAACATCGTCGCTCGACCTCTCGTTCCAACTCGCGACCGCGACGCTGATCGCAGAACTGAACCGTACGTATCGCACGACCGCCGTCGTCTGCACGCACGACCTGAACTTTGCCGCCGGGTTGTGTCGCAGTCTGGTGCTGCTTCGCGACGGCCGGGTGGTGGCGTCCGGGCCGACCGACGAGGTGCTGACGCCGGCCACCATCGGGGCCGTGTATGACGTCGAGGCCGACGTGCATCGTCACGAGATCACTCGGCACCTGACGGTCGTGCCGCTGGCCAGGCTGTAGCACGACAGAACGATGCGAGAAGCCACCGCGACCTTGCCGGCTCTGCGCCCTGTCTCGGCTGGCGATCTGCGCCGCCGCATCTGGCTCGTGCAGGTCGGCTTCGGGGCGCTGGCCGTGGCGGCGTGCATCGGGGCTCCGCTCGTCGGTCCGACCACAATCAGCCTGCGCCAGGTCTTCGATACGACCATTCCGTTCGGTCAGAACGTCGACGCCCAGATCTTCTTCATTGCCCGGCTGCCCCGCGCCTTCGCCGGAGCACTGGTCGGCGGGTCGCTGGCCGCCGCCGGCGTGGTCCTGCAGGCGCTGTTGCGGAACCCGCTGGCCACACCCTTCACCTTGGGCGTCTCAGCCGGCGCCTCGCTGGGCGCCATGCTCGTCATCACGCTCGGTGTACCGTTCACCGCGTTGAGGTCGGCCGCGGTACCGGTGGCCAGCTTCGCCGGTGCGCTCGGCGCGCTGGCTATCGTGTACTTCCTTGCGACCATGCGCCGACAGGGATTGTCGACGCTGGTGTTGCTGCTCGCGGGGGTCACCCTCAACTCTCTGTTCTCCGCCATCATCCTGTTCGTCCAATATCTTGCCGACCCCGCCCAGACCCTGCAGTCCGTGCGCTGGGTCATGGGCAATCTGGACATCGGGAGCTACCGCCCCATCCTGTGGGCGCTCGGGCCTATGGGCCTGGCGTTCGTGGCCTTCGCCCGGCTGCCGCGCGCGCTGAATCTGCTGACGCTAGGGGCCGACAGTGCCGCGGTACGAGGCATCAACGTGCTTCGTACCCAGCGGGTCGCGTTTCTGAGCGCTTCACTGGCCACCGGCGCGGCGGTGGCCGTCGGAGGACCGATCGGGTTCATCGGCATCATCGTCCCGCATCTGGTCCGGCTGCTGGTCGGCGACGACCACCGACTGGTGTTACCGGCCTCGATCGGTCTGGGTGCCGCGTTCCTCGTGGTCTGCGACGTGGCGGCTAGGACCGTGCTCTCACCGATGGAACTACCGGTGGGGGTGATCACGGCGATGCTCGGCGGACCCTTTTTTCTCTGGCTGCTGGTGCGTAACCGATGAGATTCACCACTCGACACACTGCGGCGTTCCTCGCCGGCCTGCTACTGGCCATCGCGATCATCCCCGGCACCCAGGAGCGCCCACGTGCGCAGGAGCACCCGGCCCGGATCATCTCGGTCGTCCCGGCCCTGACCGAAACGCTGTTTGCCATCGGGGCCGGGGACGCAGTCGTCGGGGTCGGCACCTTCGACAAGCATCCCCCCGAGGTCGCGACCCGCACCCACGTGGGGGGGCTGCTGGACCCCGACATGGAGCGGATCTTCGCCCTCCGCCCAGACCTGGTCGTCTTTTATGGAAGCCAGCAGGACCAGATTAAACAGATGAGTCGAGCGGGGATCGAGACGTTCACCTACGCGCATGGCGGTATCGACGACACCCTCTCCGTCATCCGTCGACTGGGCACTCGCGTCGGACGGGCGTCGGAGGCGACCCGGCTCACGAACGCCATCGACACGCAGATCGCCAACGTGCGAGCCCGCCTCGCGGGCCGTGACCGACCACGCGTGTTGTTGGTGTTTGGCCGCCAACCGGGCTCGCTCGGGAACATCTACGCCAGCGGTGGCGCCGGATTCCTCCACGACATGCTGGAGGCCGCCGCCGGGCGGAACGTGTTGGCGGATGTCTCGCGCGAATCGATCCAGCTCAGCTCGGAAGCGATTCTGACGGCGGCCCCGGAGGTCATCGTGGAACTGACCTATGACGATCTCATGACCGAAGACACGCAAGCGGCCGAGATCGCGGTCTGGGACCGCCTGTCGTCGGTGCCCGCGGTCCGGAACAAGCGGGTGCATCTACTACTCGGCAACCAGTTCGTACAACCGGGCCCGCGCATGGGTGATTCCATCGAGGCGATCGCACGCACGCTCCATCCGGAGGCGTTCTAACAACTCGAATCGTGGTCATGCACGTGAACAAATCTTCAGAAACTCTTCAGAACCGAGTGAGACCACGCTTGTCTACACTCGGTGGATACGGCATCACTCGAACACCTACGATCAAGCGCGGCCCAGCCGCTTCAGCCGGTGTCCAAGAACACCCCAGAGGTTCGAAATCTATGAAGCGCGCATTCGGATCGTTCGTGCTCGCCACCACCGTGTTCGGGATTGGACCAGCCATGGCGCAGCCAGGGTCCGTGACCGGAACCGTCGTGGACCCCGATGGGCGCCCGACGCCAGAGGCCACGGTGCTCATCTCAGACCAGAGCGCCGTCCGCAACACCGCGGTGACTGACGGACAGGGACGATTCCAGATCGGCGGGCTCCCGGCCGGACGCTACGAACTCGCCGTGATCCTGCCAGGATTCCGGGCGGCACCTACCAGTGTCGAGCTCTCGTCCGGCGCCAGTCAAACCGTCACCATCGCCTTGCGGGTCAGCGCGGTCACCGAATCAGTCGTAGTGACCGCGGCGGGGCGTGCGCTGCCGCGGTCACGCGTGACCGACAGCGTGACGGTGGTCACCGAGAGCGACATCGCAGCCCGACAGTTCGAAACCGTCGCCGACGCACTGCGATTCTCGGTGCCGGGTCTGGGGGTGACGGCCACCGGCGGACGCGGCGGTAGGACGGCGCTGTTCACGCGAGGCGGCGAGTCCGACTTCACCCTGGTGATGATCGACGGCGTTCGGATCAACGGGTTCGGCGGCTCTTACGACTTCGCGCACCTGCCGGTCGGCGACATCGAGCGCATCGAGGTGGTGCGAGGACCACAAAGTTCGGTCTACGGGTCAGACGCGATTGGCGGCGTGGTGCAAATCATCACGAGGCAGGGCGGTCCGGCCCGCGTCGGCGGTGTGGTCGAAGGCGGTACGTTCGGTACCTCCCGTGTCTCCCTGAACACGGCCGGGACGACGGGACAAGTCAGTTGGGGCGCGTCGTTCGAACAGCTCGACACGGACGGGCAGAACGGGACCATCTCCAGATCCGGCGAGACGGTCAGCAACGACGATTATTTGCGTCGCGACGTGTCACTGAATGGCCGGTGGCGCGGGGACCAAGGCACGACCATCCGGTCCGTATTCCGGTACGGCACCAACGAGCGCGGCTATCCCGGGGCCTGGGGCAGCAACCCGGGTGGCACCTATTCCGGCATCGATACCGTGTCGCGGGGCACCAACGACAACCGCCTGTTTTCGGTCGGAGTCGACCAGCGTTTCGGGTCACGAGTGGACCAGCGAATCGAGCTCAGCCACACGAACAGTGACAGCGAGTTCGCCAGCCCGTTTGGCGAGTCGGTCTCCGATGCCAACCGGCTGACGCTGCGGGCGCGCACCGATGCGACCCTGCGCCCCGGTATCGTCGCCACCGGCGGTTTCGACGTCCAGCGGGAACAAGCCGGCAGCACGTTCATTACCGACTCGTCGTTTACGGAAGTCCCCATCGATCGACAGATGCTCGGTTTCTTTGGCGAGCTCCGGTTCGATCCGACCTCCAGGCTGTCGGTCACCGCCGGCGTGCGAGGCGACCGTATTACACGCGAAGGGCTGCCCGGCGATGGCTTTGGACGTCCGGAGTTCTCCGACGAAACCGAAGTCGCCGCAAACCCCAAGGTGTCCGTCGGGTGGTATCTGCGCCCGGCCGACGTCACCCCGGACTGGACCCGGGTTCGGGTCAGCGCCGGCACCGGCATTCGTCCCCCGAGCGCGTTCGAAATCGCGTTCACGGACAACCCGGCCCTCAAGTCTGAGCGGACGCGCAGTGTGGACTTCGGGGTGGAACAGGCCGTGGCCGGCGGGCGGGTGGTTGTCGAAGCCACCGCATTCTTCAACCGATATGACGACCTCATCGTGTCCGTGGGTCAATCGTTCGAAAACGCCAGTCAGTTCAGGACAGACAACTTGTCGAACTCTCGAGCCCGTGGCCTCGAACTGGCCGGTACCGGACGCACGCCCCAGGGCTTCGAAGCGCGGGTCACTTACACCTGGCTGCATACCGAGATTCTCGCCCTGGACTCGACAGAGTCCGAAGCCCCCGGCGGGTTCACGGTCGGCGACGCGCTGCTGCGTCGGCCCCGACACCAGGGGTCGGTGGAGTTGTCGTTCACGCAGCCGCGCTACTCGGCGTTCACCTCGATCGGCACCCGTAGCTCGACCTTCGATGTCGACCCCTCGTTCGGGTCTTTCGGGGGGTTCTTCGACAACCCCGGGTATGCGGTGGTCAATCTCGGCGGCAGTGCGCAGATCTGGACCGGCCTGGAGTTCACGGCTCGCGTTTTGAACCTCCTGGACAATGACTATGAAGAGGCTTTCGGGTTCCCGACATTGGGCCGCAGCTTCATCACCGGAATCCGGGTCGGGTCGTAGCCGAACCGCCAAGAATCCGGGTCGGCTACCTACGCCGAACGGGGCGGGTAGCGTCTATGGGTTGTTGCGCCGGTGCTCCGGAGGTCCGGAGCCGTAAGAGGGAACCCGGCGAAATTCCGGGGCTGCCCCGCAGCGGCAAACGGGAACGACCGCCGTCATCGCACACTGGCTCGACGGGAGCTGGGAAGCGACGGCCACTAGGTTCGGCATTCGATGCCGAGTGCCCGCAAGCCCAAAGACCTACCGGTGTCGTCAGCCGACTCGAACTCTGGTTCGGGTCTTGGCCGAGGGGCCAAGGGCTGCCGTCCCCGCGCTGACCGGCTGCGGCGGACGCCCCCTATCTCCCGGCCAGGTCAGGGTGCGGGAGATGACCGAACCGACCGGGCCCACAGATGGCGGAGTCGGCCGAGATTTTGGCCGAACTGCTGCACCCCGGCACGTTCGACGTCGGCCACGAGGGAACCCGCTGGGCCCCGCCGTAACGGCGACGCCCCGACGACAGTGACCGGCCATCCTTGTCTCTCCTCATCGTTCGAGCCACGCTCTCCGAGAAGCGATACTTTTCGAGGTGGTCACGCTGACGCGCGCAGTATGATGAAGGCGGCGAACCTGATGAGGGGGGACAAACTGATGACGCGGCGTCTGGGTGTGCTAATTGCAGCCGTTGTGTGTTCGGCGCAATTTCCGCTTCAGGCCCATCACGCTATCGGGGAAACGCACGACGAAGAGCGGACGATTGTCGTCGAAGGCGAGGTCAGCTCGTTCCTGTTCGGCAACCCACATTCCATGATTCAGCTTCGCGTGCCCAACGGCCAGGGAGCGGTGCACACATGGGCTCTGGAGTGGCGTGGAGCGGGACATCTGCAGCAACTGGGTTGGACCGACAACGCACTGACCACGAGCGACCACGGGCGGATCTGCGGGAACCCGGGCCGCGACTCCGGCGCCGCCACGACGTCGGACAGCACCCTGTGCACGCCGACACTGCGTGGCCCAGCCGCCTTACCCACCGTCAGTCGGTGACCTTCGCTCCCCCGTTCTCGACCACCGAGCGTCTCGCCAACACCATCATCGGTGAAGACCGTCGGCCGCTCCTGGTACTCACCGATTTCGACGGCACCCTGTGCGAGTTCCAGCCTGACCCGGAGGCGGTGTTCCTCGGAGACGGGCTCCGGACGACACTATCCGCCCTGGCGGCACAACCGCGGACGATGGTGGGCGTCGTCAGCGGACGACGGGCGGACGACGTGCGACGACGGACTGGGCTCGGCGACAGTCTCTACTACGCTGGCCTGCACGGCATGGAGATCGATGGCCCAAACACCCGCTTCGAGGTGCCGGGGTTTGGCGCCCGCGCCAAGGAACTGCAGCGGCTCGGCTCCCTGATCGCCGAGACGGTCGCCCCGCTCCGGGGCGCCCTGGTCGAAAACAAGGGACTAGCCGTGGCCTTGCACGTACGCGCGGCGACTCCCGCCGACCGCGAGCGAGCCGAACGGGCGTTCTGGGCCCTGGCCACCCCGGCCCTCGAGGCCGGCGACGTGCGGCTGCAGCGTGGTGACTGCGTCTTCGAGCTGCTGCCCGACATCGCCTGGAACAAGGGTGACGCTGTGCTCTGGATCGAAGCGGATGCCAAACGTGCCCACGGCGCCCCGTTCCGCCCCGTCTACCTCGGAGACGACCAAACCGACGAACATGCGTTCGACGCGATTGATGACCGCGGTGTCAGCGTGATGGTGGGATCGCGGCCATCACGCGCCCGCTACCGAGTGCTGGATCCGGCGGCGGTCGCAGAGTTGCTGGCTCGACTGGTGGCACGTGGCCGACCCGGCTGATTCATACTCCGCGGCGTCGCGCCACCCAGCCCGGAGCGTGCAATCGCTAGTGGTACACTCGCCTCTGATGTCTCTGGGAAACGCGATACGCGGAGTGGCGCAGCACCCGATGCGCGCCTACTACTGGCCGATTGCCGCCAGCGCTGTACTTGCCGCGAGCGCGTTCATGCCCTGGGTCGCGGTGGGAACACAACAGTTCGGCGGCGTGCCAGACCTAGCTGGGCTCTTGGTGCTGGGGTGCGCGATCCTGGCCGTGGTGCTGGCCGGTCTCAGTATCGTGACCCGGAAGAATTCCCGGCACCCACTGTTGCTCGTGGGGCTGTGCGCGTTCGGCATCCTGTTTCTCGCCGAACAACTGATGCAACGCTCGGCCGCCCAACAGGGCTGGTCGACATCGCAGGCACGAGCGATTGTCGAAGGGCGACCGGCGCAGCCCACACTCGAACCGACCTTGGCACCGGGTGCCTACATCGGGCTGGCTGCCTCCACCGCGATTGGCCTCTTTGGCCTGACGGTCGTCTTCAGACGCGCCCCCCAGATCCAGGCCAACGCCACCGACGACGACGTGTAGCGGCCGTGCCATCTTCTCGGCATCAAGGCGCCGATCCGCCTGACATCATAGTGCCCGAGGCGCGAACCGGATTGTAGCGGCATGGCCACGGCACCGGGACACGCGCTTTGAGTTCCTCGAACCAGTTCAGCACCGCGGTGGTCTCCAGAGGTGGGGCGTCGTCGCCCGGACTCGTCCCCGTGATCATGAGTAATCGGCCGTTCGGGGGCCACGTCGTAGTTGCGGCCGTCGCGACCAAAGAAGTAGTCCCCCTCGAACAGCGCCTCCGCGCGGCCGTGGTCGAAGCTCGGGTCCGTCCGGATCGGCGCGGCCATCATCCGGCGGCCGGCCTGGTAGAACAGTTCGCTACCGTCGGACCCCAGGTCGGGTCGGCGCCGCCCTCGGTCCAGACCTGCCATCGTCCACCATCCACATCGGGGAACGACCGCACGAAAACTTCCATCTACCCCGAGTCATCGGACTGGAAGGTGAGCCACAGGCCGTCTGGGGCGCACACCCTCCCGTCTCGCACCCGCGTCACGCCACCATCCCGATATAATCGGCCTGCTTCCAGGCCACCATGTCACTGAGTCCCGGCGCCAACCTCGGCCACTACAACGTGACCGCCCTCATTGGAGAGGGCGGCATAGGCCAGGCCTGGCAGGCAACGGACACCCAGCTCGATCGACAGGTCGATTTTCCCAGGGCCAGCAAGACCCAGTGCACACACCGGAGGTGACGTCATGTCGCGAGCTATCTTGTCCTTCTCTCTGTTGCTTGTCGTTCTCGTCTTGGGTTTGTTCGGCGGCAACGCCGTCTCTGCCCAGACTTGCACCCCAGACGGTGACGTGCCGTTCGTCTGTGGCACCACCAATCCCGAGGACCTGTATCAGGTTCCCGACACTCCCTGGGTGATCGCTTCCGGCCGGGTATCCGATGTGGCCGGTCCGATCTACGCGGTACACACGCGCGACCACACCGTGCGAGAAATATTTCCGCAAGGCGCCGCGTCGCCGGACCACGACACCACCACCTATCGGGATTGCCCAAGTTTCAACCCCGTCTTTCAACCCCATGGCCTCACGCTACGAGAGGGTCGTGGTGGCGTGCATACCCTCTACGTTGTCGGTCATGGCACTCGGGAGGCAATTGAAGTCTTCGACCTGGATGTTCGGGGCAATGTTCCGTCACTGACATGGGTCGGGTGCATCGTGTCCCCGGCAGGCACCCGACGCATCAATTCCATCACCGCGTTACCCGACGGCACCCTCGGCGCAACGAATTTCGATACGGAGGGCGGCGAGCTCTGGGAGTGGCATCCGGAGACCGGTTGGACCGAGGTGCCCGGCAGCCAGATACCCGGGCCCAATGGTCTGATTTCTTCCCCCGACGGTCGATGGTTCTACATCGGCGGGTGGAGCGATCAGGCGCTGGTTCGTCTCTCGCGGGGACAGACCCCGATTCGAATCGATGCGGCCCCGGTCGGCTTCAACGTCGACAACGTTCGCTGGGGGAACAATGGCCAGATCGTCGTGGCCGGTCATGTCACCCGTTGCCCCGAGGCCAGCGACTGTGAGCTGGCGGTCGCGCGTGTCGCCACGGTCGATCCAGACACGCTGCAGGTGCAACAGCGGGTGGACTACCAGGGCAACGAGTTCTTCCGGCTGGGGACCGTAGCCATCGAAGTCGATGACGAGGTCTGGGTCGGCGGCATCCGTGGCAGCTTGGGCATAGCCCGATTTCCACGATGACCGGAGATGTCCGGGAGGCCATCACCGGCGTGGCCGGCGTGTCGACCGTGTATGTGATGATCATCACGCCGGTGATCTTCTTCATCATGAAGCGCCGGGCCTTGAGGCGAGGGAGGCTGCGGCCGTCCACAATGACGTCGGCGCCCTCGTGACACCTACCAGACGAACCGATGCCGGCTCGAAACCGTCCGGCAATTCGCTGCGCCCGGTGTAGCTGGCGGCTACCCCGATGCGCTAGTGTCCTGTAATCGTGATTCACTGCACAAGTCGATGGGACGGCGCGCGGATGAAAAGGCGTGACAAGGGAACAAATTGGATATTTGTGACCGCGGAACAATGCATTCAGGCCTGATGCCCCGATGGCGACCTATGTTGCGAATCACGGTTACAGGGCACCAGGGTCACGAAGGTGGCGGGGCCCGTCGGGCTGATGCCGTAGAGGAGTGCCCCGATCAACCTGGACAGTGCGATCGCCGCAGGCGAACGCCTCGCCCGCAACCCACACCTCATCGCTCTGAGCACGCTGCTATCGTTGCAGGGTCTTGAGATAGTTGACGAGGTGCCAGATGTCTTCGTCTGTGATGCGAGCGGCGTACGGCTGCATGTCGGCCGACACGCCCTCTTTGATCACCAGGAAGATCTCGCCGTCTGAGGGTCCGTGCAACCAGGTGTCATCGGTGAAGTCCGGCACGTCGCCGCCCGCGTGCGCCATATCGCCGTCGCCGAGACCGGTGTTGCCATGGCAATCGCGGCACATGAACACATAGCGCTGTCGGCCGGTGGCCTTCGAGTCCGCGGTCGCCTCCATCGGATTCTCGAGGGCTTGGCCCTCCGGGTGCCGGTGCGGTTCGGCGGGATGCGACTGGAGAACCGCGACCGTCACGGTAGCGTAGCCGCCGATGGCCAGAATGACGACCGCGAGTAGACGGACACAGTACTGCTGCATGTTCGATTCTCCGTGTGACCTGGGGCAGATGGCAGGCGACATCCTTATTCTTGGGGTGCGTCGAAATGCTTCCACATGTACTCCGGCTGATACGTATGGAGATACAAGAAAATCTCGTGCGCCAGATTGACGACCCGGTTGACGCCGTACTCGTGATGGTTCCGCGTCGCCACAAGCTCCACCGACACGGCGCCGCGTGAGGGCACGCACCCGATCCGCGCCCGCCGCCGGTCGACCCGACGATGCGGAGGCAGACGTGGAGAGGAGCGACCGGCCACGAACCCCTGCAGGTCGCGAGAGAGCGATGAACGAGCGGAAATGCCGGGCAGGAGATTACGAAACAGGAACGTCCCGGTTTCCGGCGTGTAGTCCAGCGACAACGATCGCACACCAAGCCACGAGAATCGGAATCGATGACGTCCGGCGAGCGGGGCCTGCTCACTGAACCCTCGAAACACGCCGCGGTCGGCATATGTCTGCAGGCGCTCGCGCACCACCGCCAACGATTGTTTCGCCGTCAGCCGCCGATGAGAGAGGGGCGGCGCGCCCTTGGTTCGTGCTGTCACGTTCTCAATATAGAAGAAGCCGGCACAGCGTGCCGGCTTCTTCCTCTCCGTAGGTAGCCTCGGGTGCCCTTCGACTCGTGCACCCCGCTAGTGATAGTACGACATCACACCCGGCTCGATCTTGCCGAGGAATCCCGGCGCATACTGATCGCGCAGCCAGAACTCCTTCTTCGCCTGTACGTTCACCACCGAGGGACGGCTCTCGTCGAGCGCCACTTGATAGGCTCGCTCGAGTGCCGGCCTGAACTCGCCCGGCGTCGTCACATACTCACCGTGCGCGCCAAGCGCCTCACCGAGCTTGTCGTACCGCAGGTTCTCCTGAAACAGATGGACCGGCAATCCAACCTGATTGTTGCGTTGCCCTTCCCAGGTGCCCCACGCGTTATTGTTGTAGACAATGACGACAGCGGGCAATCGATACTTCGAGAGGGTTTCCATCTCCATCCCGCTGTAGCCAAAACCAGCGTCACCCGTGATCGCGATGATCGGGTGGCCTTTGTAGGCGGCCTGCACCCCGGCCCCCTGCTGGACCGCCGCCGCGACCCCGATGGTGTAGCCAACGTCGGGACCAATGGCGCCGTACTGGTAGGCGCCGTTCATGATCTGTCCAGGCCGGTAGCTCCGCAGATACCGGCGCGTATATCGGGCGATACCGTACCCGCCCTGGACAATCGTCGTCCGGTCGCGTGGCAGGTTGCCGGCGTGCAGGAAGTCCGCCAGCTCCTTGCCGATGACCGACGGGTGAACGGCGTCGGTGTAGCCGAGGCCGGTCTGGTAGTACTGCTCGTTCTCCGCTTCGAACTCGGTCCTCGCGGCGGCCACTTCAGCCACCCAGGCGTCGTGACGCATCTGAGGCACGGCGGCGGCCAGTGCTTCGAGCGCCGCCTTCTCGTCGCTGACGATGCCCAGATCGATCGGGAGGTTCCGTCCAATATCCCCCGCCTCCGGATCAATCCGGATGTACTTCGTGTCCGGGCCAAAGGCGAACTCGCCCTGGGTGGGCATGCAGTATTGGCCCACCAGCAGCACCAGGTCCGCACTGGCCAGTGCGCCCGGGGCGGTACTGGCCGACAGCGTGTGGTCAGCGGGAAACTGCCCCTTGGTCGCACCGGACTCGACAACCGGAATCTGTGCCCGCTCGGCGACCTGGCGGAGAGCGTCCCACGCCCGTGTGTGGAACACGCCGTTGCTCGACACGATCATCGGGCGCTCGGCATCACGCAGCAACGCAACCGCCTGATCGATGGCACGCGGGTCCGGGTGCGGTTTTGTGTCGGTGCGGTACTTCGTCTTGTCGTAGAAGTACTCGATCTCGCTGGCGTCCCGGAACCGGGCGTTAGCGATCTCGGCCGGGAAGTCAAGGTGGACCGGCTTGGGCACGCCGCTCCGGAGCTGCCGGAATGCGTAACCGGCATACTCGTGCACGCGGGCCGGGGTAATCAGCCGCTTCCCGTACTTGCGCAGGCCTTCGGTGGTCGGCTGCTGATAGGCGTCCTGAATACCCCGCTCTGTGTCTTCGGCAAAAATCGTCTTGTTGCTCGCCAGCACCAGCACGGGCGACCGGGCGGCGTTGGCCGTCGCGATGCCGCAGATCATGTCAGTGAATCCCGGCCCCTCGGTCCCGGACGTCGCGGCGACCTCGCCCGTCACACGGGTGAAGGCATCGGCTGCATGGCAGAGCGACCCTTCGTGACGACCGCCATAGGTCGGGATACCGGTGTCGGAAATGGCGTGCACCACGCTGTAGTTGCCGGGGCAACAGAACAGCGCCGCGACACCCTCTTCCTTGCAGGCCCGCGCGAAGACTTGCGCCCCGGTCATCGGGAAATCGACGGCCGGCAGCGCGGCGTTCTTGGCGGTTTCGAATTCGTCCGGCACCCGAATCGGTGCCGTGTCCTCTTCGGCCGCAGCCAATCCGACGCTTCCAGCCCCCAGCGTTGCCGCCGTGGCACCGGCGCCCAGCACCGCCTGTTTCATGAACCGACGCCGCGAGTTCCCCTGCTTTGCACGTGGCATGTGGTCGCTCCTTCTGAATTCGCAGTTCAGAGAATGGCACGCGGGAGAGGCTGAGCGCAACCCTAACGCCGGTCGCCGTGTCCGCACCGGAGGCGGCCCCCAGTCCCTCCTGGAGTGGCCTGAAGACCCGCCGGTACAGATGACCGCTCGGGAGCCAAAAGGTGGAGCATGTCGCTACTGGCTTCGTCGCTACGCGGTCTGAATGTGGCCACCCGGGGCAGGCGGCCACGAGCGCGGGTCCAGGTGGTCGAGTCCCCCGAAAATATCCGATGCCCAACGAAAGACGTCGTGGCCGGCCACGACGCGCCGTTGCGCGCGCATACGACGCTGACGCTCGTCGACCGGCATGTCCAGTGCTTGCTGGAGCCCGTTCGCGAACCCTTCGACGTTGTAGGGATTGATGATGACCGCTTCTCTCAGTTCCTGCGCCGAACCGGCCATCTCGCTCAGTACCAGCACGCCGTCGAGATCGTCCCGCGCCGCGACGAACTCCTTGGCCACGAGATTCATTCCGTCGTGGAGGGAACTCACGATGCAAAAGTTGGCCAATCGATACAACGCGACGAGACGTTTGATGCGGAGCGCCGATTTCCGATACCGGATCGGCCCACCGCCACCCGGGCCCGGGCCATGCTTGGTGTTCAGCGCGGCGACGCGCTGGTCGATGTCTGCCTCGAGGGCCGCGTAGCGGCCCAGCTTCGACCGGGACGGCACCGCGATCTGGACGAACGTCAGCTGCTGGGCCAGCCCCGGGCATCGGGTGAACAAGGCGTCGAGCGCATCGAGACGCTCCGGAATCCCTTTCGTGTAGTCGAGTCGGTCGACCCCGACGCCGACCAGCGGCGTCTCGATCCGCAGCTCCCGGCGCAGCCGGGCCATCTCCGTCTCGAGGCCGGGGTCTCTGGCAATGGACTGGATGCGATCGAAGTCAACGCCGATCGGCGCGGTGCAGACCGTGGTGGTGTGGTTCGACGCATAAACCCGACCGTGTTTCACGGTGGCCCCCAGCTCGGCGCGGGCCGCCGCCAGGAAATTGCGTCGGTCCCGCTCGAGCTGGAACGCGAGGAGATCCGTCGCCGCCAAGCCTTCAAGAATCTCTCGACGGTAAGGGCAGATCCGTAGCGTATCGGGATGCGGGAACGGAATGTGCCAGAACAGCGCGATACGCGCGTCCGGACGCCGCTGTCGCAAGTAGTGCGGCACCAGCGTGAGGTGATAGTCCTGAATGAACACCGGAGCCACTCGGTCCGGCAGCTCGTCATCGACGGCGCGTGCGAACCGGTCGTTGACTGCTCGATACACACGCCAGTCTTCTGCCCGGAACACAGGCTTGACGTGCGCCACATGCGAGAGCGGCCATAGTCCTTCGTTGGCGAATCCCTCGTAGTAGTGCCGCTCCTCGGTTTCGCTCAGCCAGATGCGGCGAAGAGCATAGGCCGGCACGTCCGGTGGCACCCGCACCCGGTCCCCGTCGTCGACGACACTCTTGTCGGCGTCACCGGCGCCGTGGGCGACCCACACGCCCCCACGTTCCCGCATGAGCGCGTCCAGCGCGACCGATACCCCACCTGTCGTTGGTGACCAGGTGGCGGACCCGTCTTCCGCCTTGGAGTGCAGATAAGGCTCCCGATTCGACACCACAGCCAGTGGCCGGGTGGCCATCGAGGATCGGGTTTGCGGCGGCGGGGGACATGTCGCTCTGGTGGACGCAGCGTGGCCCTCGGTGAAAGCCGGCGCGGCCATCACATCACCCGGAGGCTCGCCGGCGGGGACACTGGCGCGCGTGGGACCCGCTCACAGGCCGAACGACAGACCGCATCCGCACTCAGTCTTGGCCTGGGGATTCCGCAGAATCAAGTTCTGGCCGAGCATGTTCGGGTCACAGTCCAGCACGGTGCCGTCGAGATACTTGAAGCTCTTGGGGTCAACGAAAATCTTCGCCCCATCGTCGCTCTCAAAAATCTCGTCATCCGACGTGGGTGTCTGCTCCCACTTGAAGATGTAGCTCATACCCGAGCACCCCCCAGCCTTGACGCCCACCCGGAGACCGCCATCGGCAATCCCCTCCTGTCGCATGGCGCTCTGGATCCGTTTCGCCGCCGCCTGGGTGATCTCAATCATGGTCTTGTCTCAGTCTACCTTAGGCCCCTCGGTTCGGACGGTCTGGTGCCGCGGCCCAACCTGGCGGCAGTTCAGGCGCGTCATCCTCTATCTCGAACACCGGAACGGGCGCCCGCAACCTGGCGACCAAGTCTCGGAGCTTCTCAACAACGTAATTAATATCCTCGTCCGTATTGAAGCGACCGAGACCAAACCGGATCGAGGCCTGCGCCGCGGCCTCCCGCAGACCCAGCGCTGTGAGCACGTGTGACGGCGACCGACGACTCGACGAACAGGCGGCGCCCGACGACACCGCCACGTCATCGAGGCCGATCAACAGTTGCTCGCCGTCCACGCCGTCAAACGTGACATTGAGATTGTGCGGCAACCGCGACGTCATCGACCCATTGACCGAGACGCCAGGCAATGCTTGCTGGAGCCCATGCCAGAGGCGGTTGCGCAGTTGCGTCAGGCGCTCGGCCTCTTCGCTCATCTCTGCCATACACAACCGCGCCGCGTGCCCGAGACCGACGATGGCCGGAACGTTCAAGGTACCGGAACGTAGTCCCGATTCATGCCCACCGCCGTCGACGAGCGGTGTAAGCGTCAGACCGCGGCGGACATACAGCGCACCGATTCCCTTGGGCCCATACAGCTTATGGGCGGTCATCGACAGCAGGTCGATGCCATCTTCGGAGACATCGATCTTGACTTGCCCAACCGCCTGAGCGGCATCCGTATGAAACAGGGCGCCGCCGGAATGGGCCACGCGGACCAGATCGCCGATTGGCTGGAGCACGCCGATTTCGTTGTTGGCCGACATCACGCTGACCAGCACCGTGGCCGGCGTGAGCGCGGCCGCGAGCGTGCCCACGTCGAGCAACCCGTCGCCCCGCACTGGCAGATACGAGACGGCGACCCCTTGCTGCTCCAGCCGGGCGCACGGGTCCAGAATCGCCCGATGTTCCGTGCATGCCGTGACGATGTGATTGCCCCGGGCGCGGGACGCGTCCATCACACCCTTCAGTGCCAGGTTGTTTGACTCGGTGGCACCGCTCGTGAATACCACCTCTCGGGAGGTGGCTCCGATGAGCCTGGCGACCGCCAACCGGGACTCGACCACCGCGTCTCGCGCCGCCCACCCGAACTGGTGATGACGACTCGCCGCGTTGCCGTAGTACTCACCAAAGAACGGTACCATCGCGGCGATAACGCGAGGGTCAACCCGCGTCGTCGCGTGACCGTCCATGTAGATCGGCAGGTTCATTGGTTGGTTGAAGCGGCGCGGGCATTCCTCAGACGGGGCGGCGACGTCGGCCCCTACGGCGCCTTGCCCGGGAACCTACGTTTGAGGCACGTGCGCCACGGGTGGCAGCGCGTCTGGCTCCGACGAGCGAGGCGACAGCGAGATCGGCACCAGCGGGGACTCGTCCGCGGCGAGCGCCTGGAGGCTGTAGGAGGTCAGCGCCTGTACGATCTGGTCCTTGATGCGCCACAGTGGATCGCGAATATTGCAGGTGGCGAATTGTTCGCACTCGTCATCCAAACTGGTACAGGCGGTGACCATCACGGGACCATCGATCGCCTCGATGACGTCGGCCACTGAGATCCGCTCGGGCGAACGGGCGAGATGATACCCGCCACGCGTGCCATGGTGAGAGGACAGCAAGTCCTGCCGCACCAATCGCTGCAAGACCTTCGCCATCAGCTCGACCGGAATCCGGTAGCGCTCCGCGATCTCGCGGGCGCTCGCGGCCTCGGACTCCGGGCGCGAGGCCAAATCTTTGACCGCCATCAGCGCGTATTCAGCCTTCTTGGAGAGTCGCAGCATCGAAATACCGGTGCTTCATTGTAGCCGGATTAGCCGCCCGTGGTCCCATCAATACCTGGGGAGCGTTGGATCGACGCGGTCGATCCACGCCAAGATACCGCCCTGGAGGTTACGCGTCCGGGTGTAACCTGCATCCCGCAACAGCGCGACGGCCTTTCTGCTCCGAACGCCCGACTTGCAGTGCACGATCACGTCGGTGTGGCCGTCCAGCTCGGACATTCGAGCTGAAAGCTCGCCGAGCGGGATCAACACGGAGCCGGGGATGCGGCAGATCTCGAACTCGCGCTGCTCGCGCACATCGAGCAGCAGGAACGAGTCCTGGCGATCGAGGCGTGTCTTGAGTTCTTCGACGGTTGCGTCCGTCGACCCGGAAGTCGGTGTGGCCGCTGGGACTGGCGGCGTGATTCCACAGAATTGGTCGTAGTCGATCGGGGTGGTGACGGTCGGGTGCTCGCCGCACACCGGACAGTTCGGGTCTTGTCGCACTTTCAGTTCGCGGAACCGCATCTTGAGCGCGTCGAACAGCAAGAACCGCCCCACCAGCGATTCACCAACCCCGAGGATGAGCTTGATCGCCTCGGTGGCTTGCAAGGTCCCGACAACGCCCGGTAAGATGCCGAGCACACCGCCCTCGGCACAACTGGGCACCAGTCCCGGCGGTGGTGGCTCTGGGAACATGCAACGGTAACAGGGACCATCCTCGGCGGCGAACACGGTTGCCTGGCCTTCGAACCGGGAAATGCTACCGTACACGTTCGGCTTGCCCGTCAGCACGCACGCATCGTTGACCAGATAGCGCGTTGGAAAGTTGTCGGTCCCGTCGACGACCATGTCGTAGTCGGTAAACAACCCGAGCGCATTCTGGGACGACAGCGCCATCTCGTACGTCACGACCTCGACTTCCGGGTTGAGGGCGTTCAGCCGCGCCTTGGCCGACTCGAGCTTCGAGCGCCCGACGTCCGGTGTCCCGTGGATGATCTGACGCTGCAGGTTGCTGTGGTCAACGGTGTCGAAGTCGACGATGCCGATGGTACCGACCCCGGCCGCGGTCAGATACAACGCCACTGGAGAGCCCAACCCGCCAGCGCCGATACACAACACGCGCGCCGCCTTCAATTTCAGCTGGCCCTCCATACCCACCTCGGGCATGATGAGGTGCCGGCTGTAGCGGCCGACCTCCTCGTTGGTCAGGGCGGCCGGCCCGGCCTGGGTCACGACCACCCTCCACCCGCCACGGAGGGAATGATGCTCACGGTGTCGTCCGCGGTCACGGGCGTCTGGTCCTTCTCGAGATATCGGATGTCGTCATCGTTCAGGTAGATGTTGACGAAGTTGCGGCGCGTACCGTCTTCCGCGTACAGATGCTTGCGGAGGTCGGCGTACCGCGTCGTGAGGTTCGCGAGCAATTCACCAACGGTGGCGCCTTCGGCCTCGACCTCATCGAGCTGGTCGGTGTAGCCGCGAAGGGGCGTCGGAATCAGAATCTTGGTTGCCATGGTCGTCCTTCTCTCAGACGGGGCTGCGCCCCGAACCCGCACGCGGCCGCGGGGCACCCATTGTCGGGGGGCTTTGTTTTGTCCATCAATCGTGCTCCACCGCGACCGGTTCTTCCTCGAATGCCGACCGATCTTCTCGTAGACGCCAAGAGGTCAGCGCGCGCGGCGTGGACCGCTCCACCGCGACGATGACGTACGCGAATGCGGGCCACGCGTGGTCGAGGTCGTACTGCGACGGTCGGGCCCGACTGTCCGGATGCGAGTGGTAGAACCCGATCAACTCGGCATCCAGCGCCGCGGCTCGCCGTTCTGCCACGAGGTAGTCGACCGGCCGAACCAAGAATCGCCGGCGCGGCCCCTCGTCGGTGCTGTTGGGCAACGCCAGCGCCTCCGTTACCACGTGGTCGCGTCCGATCAACGCGCCGCAACACTCATGCGGGTACGCCTCGCGGCCGTGCCGGCGGATCCCGCGGTCAGCATCGGCCTGGAGCACGAGCGTCTGGGGCGCCATCACTCCGAGTCGGTGACGAAGCCCTTGTCCCGCCACGCCAGCGTTCCTCCATCGACGCTCCGGACGTTGCGATAGCCGAGCGACTTCAGAAACAACAGCCCGGAGAGCGACGCATTCCCGCGCTGGCAGATGCTCAGGATCGGCGCATCCAGATCGCGCGGCAGCATGTTCAGCGCCTCGCTACTCTCCCCGACCTCGGCTAGCGGCATATTGATCGCTCCCGGCACGTGGGCCTCGTCGTACTGATCGGTCGGACGCACGTCCAGGACGAACGGCTTGTCACGCTGCCACTGGGTGTGCGCGTCCTCGACCCCAATCGTCAGGTCCGCATTTCCTCGGACGTTTTCTCGCATCCGATCGAGCAAGGGATTTCGCCCGGCCCCGGTCGCCGCGCCCGGCGCCACCATCCCGGGGAGATGCTTGACGAAAGACGAGGCGTACTTGAAGGCGTTGTCCGGAAAGATCACCACCACGAGATTGCCCGGCTCGTCGGGCACGAGCTTGAGCGCGCCCGCCAGCGCCATGGCGGAGCTCGGCCCCGCGATGATGCTCTCTTCCCGATTGAGCCGCAGGCACAGCTGATACGCAATGTCGTCGGTGACCTCGACCACCTGGTCGTACCCGTCCGGACGAAACAGCTGCGTCTGCTGGAGTTGACGCAAGCTGCGCACGCCAGGAATGTCGTGTCCATCTTGCGGATGGATCCCGAGCACCTGGATGTCTGCACGCTGTTCCTTCAAGAACCGACCGGTACCCGTGATGGTGCCGCAGGTGCCGAGCCCGGCGGCAAAGTGGGTCACTCTGCCCGCGGTCTGCCGCCAGATCTCCGGGCCGGTGGTCTTGTAGTGCGCGGCTGGATTGGCTTCGTTCACATACTGATTCAGCATGTGGAAGTCCGGCTCGGCGCCGAGTTCCATCGCCTTCGCGATCGCCCCCTCGGGGGCGCCGGGGGCGGGGCACAGCGTGTCTTGCAGTTCGATGACGTCGGCGCCAAAGAACCGCAACATGGTGCGTTTCTCGAGCGGAATCGCACTCGATAAGGGCGTGGTGAGGGTGTAACCCCTCGCGTTGGCCATCATGACGAGCGCCATGCCGGTGTTGCCGGAGGTGGGCTCGACCAGCTTTTGGTTCGGCCCCACGGCGTGTCGCGCTTCACCGTCTAAGAGGAGATTCGCCGCGACGCGGTCCTTCACGGCACCGAACGGGTTGTACCACTCGAGCTTGGCGTAGACCTCGGTGTGCTGAAACGGGCTCACTCGATTCAGCCGCACCAACGGGGTGGGGTTCTCGGCGTCGCACTGGAGACCAAGAATCGAATCGTAGACGCGGCGCGCGTGATCGTCCATTGCCTGGTCAGTCCTCGTATGAGTGTGTCTCCAGCACCAGTCGTTTGCCGACGGGACACCAGAACCGTATATTTTATGCTGCCTTTTGACCGTCTTCAAGGTGGCGCCGAGCCGTCGCCACGGCCGCCCCACCGGTTACACTTGTGAGACACGTCACAGTCACGCTCAGATCCCGGCACTGGCGTCACACCCCCACGGCCCAGGTAAGCGAACACAGTGGACACCGTCTCGATGCTCGTAGGAGTGGCCCTTGGTTTGGCCGTGGGCGACCTCGCCGGCTGGAAACTGGACCGACTGGGCGAGCGCACGGCCGGACCGCAAACGGAGGCGGCGGCGGCACGCGCGCACGCCCGCGAACAGGCTGAGCGGCTGGTCCGCGCGACCGCCGAGCTGGACAGGGAACGCCGCTTAGGGGCCGACCGGATCCGGCTGCTCGATCAGGCAGAACACACACTGCGCGAAGCGTTCGCATCCATGTCGGTCTATGCGTTGCGGGCGAACAATCAATCGTTCCTCCAGCTCGCAAAGACGTCGCTCAGGGAATTCCAGAAACAAGTTCCGGTTGACCTGGACCACCGTCAGCGCTCCATCGATGGGCTGGTCAAACGGCTCCAGGACACGCTGGGTCAGGTCAACACCAAGCTGCAGGAAGTCGAGACGGAGCGCGCCAGCGCGCACGCGCAGATGCGAGAACAGCCGCAGACCCTGGCCACGGCCACGACTCACCTGGAACGAGCGTTGCAAACCCTCCATGTGCGGGGTGGGTGGGCGAGGTGCAGTTGCGACGAGTCGTCGAACTGACCGGCATGATCGATCATTGCGACTTCTCGGAGAAAACCACCGTCCATACAGCCGACGGCAAGCTGGTACCAGATATGGTGGTGAAGCTGCGGAGCGGTCGACAGATCGTGGTCGACGCCAAGGTGCCCTATGTCGCGGATCGAGAGGCGGCCGAAACGGAGAAGGACGACGAGCGGGTCGCGAAGTTGCGCGAGCACGCCGGCCAGGTGCGAGCCCTCATGTTGCAACTCGGCAGCCGCGCGTACTGGACCCAATTTCAGCCCACGCCGGAGTTCGTCTTCATGTTCTTGCGCGGCGAGGACTATTTCAGCGCCGCGCTCCAACACGACCCCGGCCTGATCGAGTTCGGTGTCGGCCAGCGCGTGATTCCCGCGAGTCCGCTGACGCTGGTCGCGCTGCGCCGGGCGGTCGCCTACGGCTGGCAACAAGAACGTATCGCGCGAAACGCTGAAACCGTGAGCACCTTGGGCCGGAAACTCTACGAACGGATCTACCGGTTGGCCGGGCATCTCGACGAGCTCGGCCGAGGGGTGACGCGCACCGTCGACGCCTACAACAAGGCCGTGGGAACCATCGAATCACAGGTGCTGGTGACCGCGCGGCGGTTCAAGGAACTCGGCGTCAGCGCCACGGAACCGATTCCGGAGACCCCGCTGGTCGAGCGAAGACCGCGCCCATTGCAAGCTCCCGAGATGGCCGACCTGTTCGGCGATCTCGACCCGTCGCCGACGGCCGACGACGCGGACCACGACTGACGACAGCGGCCGCGACCTCATGCCAATCGAACCGTTCGCACTCGAGCGCTGGCAGTCCAGGTACGAACATACGGTTGGCATCAACCTGTCTGAGAGCGGCGTGCACCCGCTTCGAGTGCGTGATCTGCTAGAGCCCGATGACCTGGACTCGCTGCTGGAGCAGTCACTGGAGTACACCCAGACCAATGGCACGGTCGCCCTGCGAGAACGGATCGCCACCCTCTATCAGGGGGCGACACCTGCTGACATCCTGGTCACCAACGGTGGCTCGGAAGCGAACTTTGTCACCTGCTGGAAGCTGATCTCCCCCGGCGACGAGGTCGTCAGCATCCAACCCAACTACATGCAGATTCCCGGATTGGCCAGGGCGTTCGGCGCCACCATCCGCGAGGTCTGGCTGCGCGCGGAGCAGTCCCGCTGGACACTCGACCTCGACGCCGTCCGGGCGGCCGTCACCGACCGGACTCGCCTGATCGCGGTCTGCAACCCGAACAACCCGACCGGCAGCCGGTTGAGTGACGCGGACGTGACCAAGCTGTGCGACATCGCCGCCACCCACGGGTGCTGGGTGCTGGCGGACGAGATCTACCGAGGGGCGGAACTCGATGGACTGGCGGCGCCGACCGCCTGGGGCCGATATGACCGGGTGCTCATCACCGCCGGCGTGTCGAAGGCCTACGGGCTCCCTGGACTCCGTATCGGATGGGTCGCGGGTCCGTCGGACATCATCGACGACCTGTGGGGTCGGCGGGACTATACCTCGATCGCGACCGGCGCCATCAGCGATCTGCTGGCGCGAGCGGCACTTGAACCGGCGCGACGGGACCTCCTGCTGCAGCGCACGCGTCGTATCCTCAGGCAGAATCAGGACACGGTCGCCGCCTGGGTGTCCAGACAGCCCAGTGTCCACCAGATTCCTCCGGAAGCCGGCGGGGTCACCCTGGTAGGCTATTCAGGATCCCGGGACTCGACGGCGCTGGCAGAAGCGATTCGCGTGGAGCATGACCTGCTCGTCGTCCCCGGCGCGCACTTCGGACTGGATTACCATTTCCGGCTGGGCATCGGCGGCAAATCGGCGCCGCTGAGCACCGGCTTGGAGCGGCTTGGGCGAGCCATCGCCGCCCAGACCTAACCACGACGACCTGAGAGAGACACAGACACGATGAGCGATACCAGTGCTACGTCCATACCAGCGACCGGCGGGGCCCTCGCCGGGCTGAAGGTACTCGATTTGACGCGCGTTCTGTCCGGCCCGTATTGCACGATGATGCTGGCCGATATGGGGGCCCGGGTCATCAAGGTGGAGCAACCGGGCAAGGGCGACGACACCCGCGGGTGGGGACCACCGTTCCAAAACGGCGAGAGCTCCTACTTCCTCAGCGTCAACCGAAACAAGGAGAGCCTGACGCTCAACTTCAAGCGCCCAGAAGGACGGGCGGTGCTCGACAAGCTCATCGCCAACGCCGACGTCCTGGTCGAGAACTTTCGACCCGGCACGCTCGATCGACAGGGCCTCGGGTACGACGCCGTGTCGGCGATCCATCCCCGCCTCGTCTACTGCTCGATCTCAGGCTTCGGACAGACCGGACCTCGCCGTTCCGAACCAGGCTATGACGCGGTCATGCAGGGCGAAGGCGGACTGATGAGCATCACCGGGCCAGGTGGCGGCACCCCGTATCGTCTCGGCGTCGCCATCGCGGACATCGTGTCCGGCATGTTCGCGGCCTACGGTGTGGCCATGGGTCTCCTCGCCCGCGAGCGCATGGGACAGGGCCAATATATTGATGTCGGGATGCTTGACTCCGTCGCTGCGTTGCTCACCTATCAGGCCGGCATCTGTTTCGCGACCGGCCAGGCGCCACCTCGCATCGGAAACCAGCATCCGACCATCGTGCCCTATGAGACGTTCACCGCCTCGGATGGCGACATCGTCGTCGCGTGTGGGAACGACGGGTTGTTTGTCAAGTTCTGCGCGGTGGTAGAAGCGCCGGCCCTGGCCGAAGACGACCGTTTCGCAACGAACAAGAGCCGCGTCGAGAATCAGGACGCCCTGCGACCGTTGCTCGCCGGGCGGCTAGGCACCCGGTCCAGAGGCGCGTGGCTCGACGCACTCAAGACCGCCGGCGTCCCCTGCGGGGCGGTGCGCGACCTGGCTGAGGTGCTCTCAGACCCGCAACTGCTCGAACGGATGATGGTGCTGCCGATGAACCATCCCAAGGCGGGCAACATCAATGTATTGGGCGTTCCCGTCAAGATGGCCGGCACCCCCGGTAGCGTGCGGATGCCACCGCCGGTCCTGGGTCAGCACAGCCACGCGATACTCGAAGAGTTGGGATACGACGCGGCCGGTATCTCCGCGCTGGAACAGGAGCAGGTGATCTAGTGGGGCGCCGACCGAGTGCGGATCGCGGGACTCATGTCGGCGGGTGGTGGCTGTCGCTGCTTGTCGGCATGCTGACGGTTCCGACTGTAGCCGACGCGCAGCAAGTCGTCGGTATCAGCGTGGGACAGTTCTCGGTTGTCTCCGAGAGCAGCCGTTCCACCGAGGACGTCCTGAGAGCTAACCGGGGTTTTCAGACGTTTGACATCGGAGACTTCGACAACATCGTCGTCGGCGGGGACTGGATGCTGGCCTTCAGCGACTACATTGAGGCCGGCGCCGGCCTCGAGTTCTATCAGCGGAGCGTGTCAGGCACGCCGCCCGTCGACGAGGCCACGACAGGGAGCAGCCTAGCCGTGGACATGACCGTCCGCACGGTCTCGGTCCCGATCACGGCACGTCTCTTTCCCCTGACCCGGGACGCGCGCGTTCAGCCATATGTCAGTGGTGGTTCCACCATCCACTTCTGGCGCTACACGGAGGAACGCGTCCTCACGGTCGGGAGCTTCTCGGGCCAGTCCAGTGCCATTGACCAGGGCATCACAGCGGGACCGGTGGTCTTCGGAGGTGTACGCGTGCCGGTCGGTGCCGTCAATATCGGCGGCGAATTACGTCACCGGGCCAGCGACGCCCGGCTCAATGGACCGGTCTTCGATGGCACCACGCTCAATCTGGGGGGGGATCAGCACGGTCGCCACGGTCCAGTTCCGCATCCCGTAGCCCAGCCGCCAAACAGAGTGAGTACGGCCACATCCGGGTGGTCAGACGTGGCGGTGCGGTTGGGCGACGGGAGCGACAAGCAGGGGACGGGACTTCGATCGTGCGACGCCAGGGCGCGCGACAATGAGCGCCCCGCGGCCGTGGAGTGAGGCACTCGGGGTCCCCGCGAAACGGCCGCGTGGGGTTCGGGACGCAGCCCCGTCTGGAAGAAGTCGTGTCCGGCTGGCAAGGCGCGACGAGGGAACAAGCAGGCGGGCGGGGGCGACCGAGGAAGCAATGCCGCCAGACGGGCACCTCGCCAGGAAACCTACTAGCGCTGGACGAAGGTGGGTAGCGCCTCGAGCAGAAATTCGAGCACGTCTTCGTGAGTGAGCTGGTCAATGTCGACGCCTGCACGCAGCGGGCGTTCCGCGGTGGACACCCGTTTCCCATGCAAGTGGCTCACTACCGTCATGATGGCCACCGGGTCCTGGGTGGTATCGACGGCCAGGTCGATGAAGTCTTCGTGACGAGACTCCGACACAAGCCGAACCGCCCCGGCCGGTGTCGACAAGCGAAAGAAAAAGCCCTCCGACTTGAGCACGGATGCGAACTGGCGCAGGACCGGTGTAGCGGTCAATTCCAGGAACTCTCGGGCGTGTGCTCCGTCGCGTTCGGCCCGCACGCGACGATCCGCCGCGTCCGACCGGGCTTGTTCGATGGTGGCCCTCACGCGCCGACTGACATCGGACATCTCAGACATCGTCCGGTGCCTGCCGCGACTCGGAGCCCACCTCGTAAATCCTGACGAGCTCGACGAGCTTATATCCGCGAGTTTGATAGGGCGGCACGATGCGCTCCGTTCGTAAGTACTGCAGCATCCCGGCGTCGGCGTAGTCGGGCGGTCCGACCCCGTCGATCTCGCACAACGCGCGCTCGAGCTCGCTCACGGTCATCACCGGTTCGGTCACTGTCCTGGTGACCGGCACAATGCCTAATATCTTGGCACGTACCTGTCGGTCGCGGGTGCCGAACCGGAGGAACAGCTCATTGCTGATGAAGTTGAACTCGACGTCAGACCGCGACGACGACGCATCTTCTACGCGGAGCAGGGCTACCTGCTCGACGGCGTCCAGCGCATCGATCAAGGTCTGGGTGAACGTCCCCTCTCCAGACCAGTTGGTCGTATCGAGTTTCATCAAACGGGGCGTTCGAAGATTGGAGGGCAGCCTGAACGTCGCGAGTCAATCGTCTTCCACGACTTCGATGATGCCGCGCATCATCTTCTCGTGCGGCACACAGACGTAGACCTGACGGCCGGGTCGCGCGGGGGCGCGCACAAGCACCGTCGTCGACGCTTCGGTCTTGAGATAGCGAGTTTCAAGGTCCCAGGCCTCGACGGCGAGGTTGTGGGTAAGACCGGGGTCCCGATTGAGGACGGTGAATCGCACCTCTTCGCCGGCTCGCAGCTGAATCGTGGGGTTTGGCTCCGACTCGCCCTCCAAATAGAAGGCCATGTCCCGCGTGATGAGCGTGATCTCCCGCACGGCCGCGCTCGTACTGGCGGTCAAGGGCAATAGCAGCATCACACATAGCAGACCGATCGCTACGACGAGCACCGCCGCCACCGCACCGCGCGTTCCGTGACCTAGCAGCCCGTGTTGAAGGTCCCGCTGCATTCGACCGGCCCAGCGCCGGTCTCGGTGCGACGCGCAACCTTCAACACGGGCTGCTAGTCCAGCGCGCTCATTCTCCACCATGTCTCTACCCTCAGCTCGACCGCCCGACATCCTCAACCACCCTCATCCGACAATTAGCCCAGTCACATACATCACCGCCGCCCCGGCGAAGAGACCGCTCGCGACCGGTGCGGTCGTCACATACCCAGCGAATGACCTGTCACCGACCATCTGGCGCGACAGCTGGACGATCACCTGGGCGATGGCCCCCGCCCCAAGCGCGAGACAGAGCACCGACCAGATCGGGGAATAGACGAGCCCACCGATCCAGGCGCCGACGATCGTGGGCCCGCCGCCCAACGCGCCCAGACGGACAAGCTGAGAGAGCCGGACCCGCTCGTGCGCCAGCGGCGCCACAATCGCCAATCCTTCGGTGGTGTTATGCAGCGTGAAACCCACAATCAACACGGAGCCCAGCGCCATCTCGCCGAGCGAGAACGCGGCGCCAATCGCCAACCCTTCTCCGAAGTTGTGCAGGCCGATGCCGGTAGCCACCAGCAGGGCCAGGACCCAGCCGCGGCCTGCCCCATCGGTCTCCGCCCGTCGACCACGTAACAACCCGCCTACCATCTCGAGTCCGATGAACGCAGCGAGCGCGCCGAACGCGAACAGCGCCACCCCCTGGAACGACCCGGGCGCCAGCGCCGCCGCCTCCAGTCCCTCCTGCCCCGCCTCGATGAGCAGGAACAGCAGCAGGCCGATCGTCAGCGCAAGCAGAAAGTCGAGACCAGTACGGCCCGTCCGCGAGACAAGCGGTAGCCAGAGCAGACCGATGGCGACCGGGATGACCCCGACATACAACCCGATCAGCGTGAAAATACCGAGAAACCGCACATCGGCCCGCGGTGTCTCGACCGCGACGGCGACCTCGTGGTCGACGGTGACCCCGGTTGCAGTCACGACCCGCACCACATGCGTGTCCCCCTGCACCCAGGGATAGGGAATCGTCAGGGTCGTGCGCCCGAGATGCGCCAGCGTCGTGCCTGGATCGGCGGAAAACCCCCAGAACGCATCGTCCACCTGCACCTGGGCGATGGTCACCGGGTCTGGGCCGTCGTTGAACACGGTGGCGACAAAGCCGTCTGGTCCGAGCGTGATCCGTTGGAACGCCAGGTCCTCAACCGGTGGGTACGCCTCGCCTCGGAGGACGTCGGCCGGGCCGGACCACAGCATCAACCCGAGCAATCCGCCAAGCAGAACCAGAGGCAGCGCTGCGAGGGCCCAGAGCGTCGGTCCCCGCACCTGTCGGTCGGCGATTGGGGCGGCGGCGCGCGACTCAAGCGGCACTTCGGGCCTCCGCTCGAAACAGCCCCATCCAACCCAACTCCGCGAACTCGCTCTGGTGGGCGTGGAACATGAACTCGCCGGGATAGCGGAACGTGGTTTCCAGAATCGCCCGCTCGCCCTGACACAGCATGATGGTGTCGGTAGACTCGGAGGGGGTCATGGAGGTGCCGGTCTTGAACACATCGAAGAACATCCCGTGCAGATGCATGCTGTTGATCAGATCAAACTCGGTGAGGTTGACCATATACATGCGAACCAGCTGGCCCACCTGGACGCGAATCGGTTCCTGCACATAGAAACTGGCCACCGTGTTGGCGGCATACACCTCGTTCTCGGCGTCGAAATTAGTGTCGAACGCGTTGAGCACCATCACCATTTCGTCGGCCGGCGGCCGTGGCGACGTGGCCGGAGGATCGATGATGAACGCGCCGTATAGTCCTTTGTGTACGTGCCGCTTCAGCGGATTCGCGTGACAGTGATACAGGTGCACGCCGAACGGGTCCGCATCAAACTCGTAGAGAAAGCTCTCTCCCGGCAACACCTGGTGGGCCGGCAGCGAGCCATCCATATCCGGTTGATGCCAGCCGTGAAAATGCAGCGTGTGCGGGTGCGACCCCTGGTTGACGAAGTTGATCCGGAGACGGTCGCCGGCGGTGGCCCGGAGAGTCGGACCGGGCACCTGCCCGTTGTAGGTCCACGCCGGAAAGAACACGCCGGGCGCAATCTCGATGTCACGGTCAATGGCAAACATCTCGTATTCGCGCAAGGTGGTACCGTCAGTCTGGGGCGTTTCGCGGTAGAATCGCGCCCGCTCGTCAGCCGGGAGATCCGAGAAGTTCCAGGAGCGCAAAAACCGGGTTGGGTCGAACGTCTCGGTAGACACGCGGCCGACGGGACCCATAGCGCTGCCGCGATGATCCGGCGTGGAGACGACCTCAGGTGTCCCTTGACCACCCACCGTGCCTTGCGCCACGGCCGCGACACCGCCAGTCAGCGACCCAAGCCCGGCCAACCGCAGCCACGCCCGGCGGGACCAGGGTCTGATTTTGGCACCATCAAGATTCCGTGTTTGAGTCATTGACAGCCACGTTTTGACAACTCAAAATATAGAACTGACGGAGCAGAAAAGTCAATCAAATCCATTGGCAGCCCATGCTTGCATCCAGCACCGTCGAGAACTATCTGAAGGCGCTCTATCAGGCCGAAACCTCACGGGGGGACAAGGCGCTGGTGCCAATGGGGCAGCTCGCTACCGCCGTCGGGGTCGCCCCGGGCACGGCCACGACGATGGTCAAGGCGCTGGCCGACTCGGGGCTCGTTGACTACGAGCCCTACGTCGGAGTCCGGCTGTCATCGGCCGGAGCCAAACTGGCGGCGTTGGTGCTCCGACGGCACCGTCTCATCGAACAGTTCCTGGTCGAAATCGTGGGAATGAGCTGGGCCGAGGTCCACGAGGATGCGGAACAACTCGAGCATGTCGTGTCGGACAGCTTAATCGAGCGGATGGATGCCATGCTGGGACATCCGTCTGTCGATCCCCACGGCGACCCGATTCCGACCCCGGACGGCACGGTTGCCGCGCCCAACTACCACTCGCTGCTGACGTGCCCACTCCACATCGCGGTGACGGTAACGCGGGTCACGGATCAGGATGCCAGCTTCCTCAGATTTCTGGAAAACCAGAATCTGAAGCCGGGCAACTCGCTCGAGGTGGAAGCGCGAGACTCAGCGGCCGACAGCGTGCAGCTACGGACCAGCGCCGGGCACCAGGTCACCATCGGTATGCAGGCCGCATCCAAGGTCCTGATCGAGGCGTCGTAGCGGGGCGGCTACCTCGGGTGGGAATAGGTGGCCTGCGACGACGGTGTTTCCCATACCGTCACCCGCGCGACGGGAAGCCCCGAGACCTCCGCGTGCTGAAAGATCAGCCGGGCAAGGCACTCAGCAGTTGGGTTCTCGTCAACGAGATATACCGGTTCTCCAGCGGCGGTGAGCGGAGCCACCAGCGGATCGTCGCGTCGCAGGATCATCCGATGGTCGAGCTGCCGGTCGACCCACGTTTTCACCACCCGCTTGATTTCAGAGAAGTCACACACCATGGCGTGATCATCGAGCGCCGCGGAGCGCACCTCGACCTCCACTACGGCATTGTGCCCGTGCAGATGTTTGCACGGCCCGTCGTAGTCGAGCAGCCGATGTCCGTAGCAGAACTCGATGCCCTTGGTCACCGAGTAGGCGGGAAAAGATCGGAGTGGAATGTCTGACACGTTGGGCCGGATCCTAGCAGGTTGCTGAAAACAAGGTCCGAGGGCGGTTTGCTGACGAGGCGTCTGCCTGGCCAGGCGGGCGCCCCGCCCGGCGGGGGCGACCGACGAAGCAACGCCGCCAAACGGACGCCCCGCTCGGAAACCTAGGTCGGGCGACGGGCACGCGCCTGGCGCGCCAACTCGGCCATCATCTCGCCACGCCGGTCCATGAGACGTCGGGGCTGACGACGGCTATGTTCCGAGCTGACGACATACTCACACAAGATGGGAAACGCGATGGTCGAATCGCAGTAGGCCACTACCGTGTCCGGCAGCATCCCCGGGTTGATCTTGCCCCAGCTGACCGCCTCGGAGGGTGTTGCCCCCGAGAGCCCCCCCCAAACCGCCTGGTCCGTCGTGATCTGGACGAAATAGTCGTTGCCACCCTTCGGGATCCCGTAGATTTCCCAGAGCGTCGGCTGGCCCTGGAGGTAGAAGTTCTTTGGCGACCCACCGCCCAGAATCAGACACCCGTTGCGTGTGCCGTCAAGAATGATGGCGGCCACCTCGTTGACGTCCCGGTTCGAATCGATCAGACAGTCGCCGCCCCCGAGGAGTTCGTGCGCCGCCAGATTCATCCCAATCGAGCTGTCGCCCGGCGACGACGTGTATAGGGGCACCCCCGTGGCCGCCGCGCAGGCCACGACCGAATGCGTCTCGCACCCGGGATGCCGTGCCATCAGGTCCTGGCCGACGGCGTAGTGCAGCGCGGCCGAAGAGATCGGCCCATCGAACGCCTGCCGGGTCAAGAAGCCGCGGATGTAGGCGTCGGTCTCCAGCAGCACCTGGGCGGGAAACAGGACGTCGTAGATCCGGATGACGCCGTCCGCATGCAAGGCCACGTCGTCGAGAAATGGCGACCCACGGTGCAGCGTGAAGTTCAGCGCGTAGTGCAGGTCGTGATACAGATTGGCGCCGGTGCTAATCACGAAGTCGACGAGTCCCCGCTCCATCAGCTCGATGACGCATCCGCCAAGACCGGCCGGCGTCAGCGCCCCGGCGATCGTCAACCCGATGGTGGTATCACTGGCGGGAGCCAACATCTTGTCGGCGTAGACGTGGCAGGCTTCCGCCAAGCGGCTCGCATTGAACGCTTGAAACCCCTGGTCGACCAGATGCCTGATGTCAGGGCTTCCCTGGGGCCGATAGTATTGGATAGGGTTGCCGGTCAGATGTCGGGCGGCAGACGAAGGAGCAGCTGGACCGGAAGGACGATGGGGCACGCGGCGCCTCCGACGCGGCGCGAAGATCGACCCGAGGAGGCCGTTGGCGTCGCGGGCTGAAAGTGTAGCATCGTTTCGACGTCGGCTTGACAGACTAGGTGAGGCAGGAACGTATACTCGGGTGAGCATGACTTTGCCGTCGACGGGTACTCGGGAAGTGACGGACCCCCCAGGCCGTTTCAAGTGATTGGTGCAGTCTCCGCTCCGGTCTGATCCGTTACCTGCACTCCAGAACCCACGAAGCTTTCAGTGTCGAAGGGTTCTCTTCTGGGGGAGAAGCGATACGCACCTAGCGGGCGATGAAGCCCCACTTGTCACCGATGCTCACGGCGGCGAGTCCCTCGCTGAATGGGGCGGCTGACGTGCAGTTTCCGCATCCGGCCGAGACTCCAGTCATCAAACCGCGCGAGCCGTTGACCGCGCTACGCGGCGCTGAGCGGGTGCACATTCTGCGGGTGCTGGAACAACTCGGGTGGAACAAGAAGCAGGCGGCGAAGGTGCTTGAAATCAGTCGCGGCACCCTCTACCGCAAGATCTTGGAATACGAACTCAAGCCGAACCAACCGGAGCCCCACCCGGTCGCCGGAGCTCCGTCGCAGTTGTAGGGCGAGGCCGCCGCCCTCACTCCCGCGACCAGCCTTACCGCTCGACCGGTTCGTCGGGATCGACCCAATCCGGCCGCCGACCGGCGAGACCGGTGAAGACGAGTGCGGCCCCGGTCGCGCCCAGGATCAATCCCAGACCGTCGGTCACCCAACTCTCCCAGGTGTAGTCTCCGGTGGCGGTGGCCGCGGCCGGCAACAGTAAGGCCAGTCCGACCAGCACGGTGGCGGGGCGGCTGAGCGCCAGCCGCAACAGCGCGCCGCGGGCGCGTCGGATCGAGGACACTAGCTATCCGTGGGAAGGGCTGGCGAAGGAATCCAGGCGACCAGCACGATTGGATCGAGCGAGTGAGTATCCTGCACCCGCAGAACACTACTAGCGCGAACGACCCTTACCGCGACTGCGTGGCTGGCTCCGGTTCGCGCGATCAGGTCGATCGGAACGGTCGGGACGGCTCCCCGCCCCCCGCGACCGATGGGACTTCGCGACATTCTTGCCGTGGTTAGGTCGGGCAGACTGGCCCTGATACCCATCGATACGATTGCCGTTGGGCTCGGCGCCCGGCCGGCCGCCGCTCCGCCCTTTGCGACCCTGCCGACCGCCACGGTCGGCGGCACCGTCGCGACCATTGTTCTCGCGAATAGTGAACACGGGGGCTTGGCGAGCCGGCGGCGGCGTACCCTCGGGTCGTGCCAGGGTGGCGCGGATGAGGGGTCGCTGTACCGAGTCGATTCGCAGCCGGATGGGCGACTCCGTCGCCTCGGGCGGTGGCGCGTCAGCCGAGGCCGCCATCGGGGTCTCCGTCTCGGCCGCGGCCTCGACGTCAGCCTTGGCGATCGGCCCCTGCAAGGCGGGGGCTGGACGATCGGCGTTGGCACTTGACAGCGCCGCCACCAGCTTCGTCTGGCGCCGAGGCGGCACCCGTGCCGCCTTATAAGGATGCTCGGTGTCACACGTCGTGCATCGGGTCAACTTGACCTCGTTGCCTACCAGTGCGACCACGGCGTGGTTGGTGACTCGACGCTCGCGCGTGCAATAGTCGTCTAGAACGTCACCCAGGCGGACCTGGCGCTGCTCCATGAATCCCTCTCAAGCAATAGGTTGGTCAGACGTGGCGGGACCATTCAGTGGATGGGTGCATACCGTCGGTATCAGAACAGATCAATGGCCGCTATACCACGGCTGTGACGAGCCGTCAGGCACGGGAGACACACACCCGAGTCACAAAACTGAGAAGCACGTAGTCCGTCGCTTCAGGAAGAAGAATTGCGCTGCGCAGCGGGACGGTCACGAACGGCCTAGACGGCAGCATCTTCTCCGTGTGGAGGCTGCCCGGCGGCTGCAAAGCGCAGTGGAGATATTCTACTACTTCCTAGCGCGTCCCGTAAACGATGATTAATCGGTCGCGGGGGTTGACGCCTCCACCCACGCCCGCGCATCGGCCAGGGCGGCCGCCACCGCGTCGGGGGCCGTCGATTGCGGTGTACGGCGGGCCTCCACCGAACCCCGGGCTGTAATCCGGCTCGCCGCGTCGGCGTCGAGCGCAGGGTGATACCCCTGCCACTCGTCGTGCGTCATCGCGGAGAAGTCGCGATTGGCGGCGAGCAGGTCCCGCACCATCCGGCCGACCACTTCGTGCGCCTCCCGGAACGGGACACCCCTCGCAACGAGTACATCGGCCACGTCGGTAGCGAGCGCGAGACCGGATGCCGCCCCCTCAGTGCGCGTGGCCTGCAAACGCAACGACCGGACGACCGCGGTCACCACCCGCAACGAGCGCGCCACGGTGTGGTCGGTGTCAAACACGGCTTCCTTGTCCTCCTGCAGGTCTTTGTTGTAGCCGCTGGGAAGTCCTTTCATCGTAGCGAGCCACCCGCTGTGATGGCCGATCACCCGACCGGCCTTGCCACGCACCAGTTCGAGCGGATCCGGATTTTTTTTCTGCGGCATCAGGCTACTGCCGGTCGTGACCGCGTCCGACAGCGCGAAGAACGCGAATTCTTCGGTGGTAAAGATGATGAAATCCTCGGCCATCCGGCTCAAATGCACCATCGTCAAGGCGCTGGCGTGCAGGAACGTCGAGACGAAATCGCGATCGGCGGTGGCGTCCAGGCTGTTGGAGACGACACGTGCAAAACCCAGGCGACGCGCCAACGCGGCGGTATCGATGGGATAGCTCGCCCCGGCGATCGCCCCGGATCCGAGCGGCAGCGCGTCGGCTTCGACAAAGGCCGCCGCGAACCGGGCGTGGTCCCGCCGGACGGCCGCGATGTGGGCCAGTAGGAAGTGCGACACCAGAATCGGCTGAGCCCGCCGGAGGTGTGTGTAGGACGGCATCAGGGCCGACCGAGCCGATGCGGCCTGACCGGCCAACGAATCGACCAATGCCACGAGTTCCCGCTGGATCACGCCAATGCGACGTCGCAGATACAGGCGAAGGTCGAGAGACACCTGCTCGTTCCGTGACCGACCGGTGTGCAGCCGTTTCCCGGCATCGCCAACCCGTTCGATCAATTGGCGTTCCACGAACGCATGCACGTCCTCGTCGTCGCCATCGACAAAGCTCGGGTCGGTCACGCCGCGCTGGCGGATCTCCTCGAGCGCCGCTCGGACGGCCGTCGCATCTTCGGCCGAGAGCACGCCTGCCGAGGCGAGCCCCTCTGCCCACGCCAGACTCCCGTTCACATCGTCTTCGAACAGTCGGCGGTCGAACGCAAATGACGATTGAAACTCAAAGACCTCTTCGTCTGGCGCCGAGTCAAACCGGCCGGACCACAAATGTGCCATCAGTTCTCTTGCTCCCTACAAGCCGCTATGCCTTGGCCCACTGCTCAACCCGACGTTGCAGCGAAATGGCATTGCGTTCGGTCCGCGTCACCACCAGGATGGTGTCGTCGCCCGCCACGGTGCCCACCACCTCCGGCCACCCGGCCTGATCGACCGCGAGCGCCAGCGACTGCGCATGTCCGGGGTCGGTCTTGAGGACCAGCAATTGCTGTACTCGCTCGACGCGGCGTAGACAGTCCGCCACAGCGCGGCGCACCCGGTCGCCAGTCGCGAGCTGCGACCGAGTCATGTCCTGACCAGCCTGATAGGCACCGTCGGCCGCCCGCTTGACCAGCCCGAGTTCCTTGATGTCGCGCGAGATTGTCGCCTGGGTTGCCGTGATACCCAGGGCGGCCAACTGCCGACGCAAGACGTCCTGGCTGTGGACGTCCTGCTGCGACACCAGGTCCAGAATGGCTGATTGACGATAGGCTTTCATAGTTATTCAAAGTTATGCATTATCATACATTACCAAGTACAATGCCAACCACGTGAATGTCGACGCCCGAACCAGCTTCCCCTTGACGTGCGGGAGTTGGTTACGTATAAATAGTTATATACCGGTATAAATATTCATGGCACTCGTATCCATCGGAGTCGCCGGCGCCTCCGGGTATGCCGGTCAGGAACTCATTCGACTGGCGGCCCGACATCCCTTCATTCGGGTCACGACGGCCATGGCCTCCGGCTCGACTGACGGCGCGCGAACACTGCCGGCTCTGACTGGCGTGTGGGACGGTCAGATCACGCCGCTGTCGCTCGACCAGCTGGCGGCCGAGACCCAGGCCGTGTTCATGACCTTGCCGGACTCGGTGGCCGCGGAGGTCGGACCGGCGCTGGTCGCGAGAGGCGTCCGCGTCTTCGACATCGGAGGCACATTCCGCCTGCACGACCGGACACTGCGTCACCAGTGGTATCCGACGACGCCGGATCTCGAGATCCCGGTCGTCTACGGCCTCACGGAGCACTACCGTCGTGAATTGGTCGAGGCGCGGCTGGTCGCCTGTCCCGGCTGCTATCCAACGGCGGCCCTGCTGGCGCTCCGCCCGCTCATCGACGCGAACCTGATCGACGGCGACGTGATCATTGACGCCAAGTCCGGTATCTCTGGCGCCGGCAAGAAACCATCCGAACGAACACACTTCTCGGAGTGTCACGGCAATGTCGCGGCCTACGGAGTGCTGGGGCACCGGCACGGGGCGGAAATCGAGCAGGAACTACGTCAGACCGTCACCTTCACCCCACACCTGGTACCGCTCGACCGCGGCCTTCTCGCCACCAGCTACGTGCGAGTACGCCCGGATGTAGACGACACGGCCATCGCGGCGACATTTGCCAGCGCCTACGCGAGCTCACCGTTCGTGCGAGTCAGAGGCGACGCGCTTCCCGAAATCAAACACGTCGTCCACACCAATTTTTGTGACATCGGCTGGAAGTACGACGATGCCTCTCGCCGTCTGGTGCTCGTGTCGTGTCTCGACAACCTGGTCAAGGGTGCCGCCGGTCAGGCGCTGCAAAACCTGAACGTGGCGTTCGGCTGGGACGAAACGGCCGGCCTGTCATGACCACCGACGGGACCGGGGTGCTCCTCAAGCTGGGCGGTGAGCTCCTCGAACAGCCGAACGGCCGGAGAAACATCGCTCGCGCCATGCATCGACTCCGGAACAGCGGCCCGCTGGTCGTCGTCCATGGTGGTGGTCGTGAGGTGGATGCGGAAATGGCCGCGAAGAACATCCCCAAGCGCGCCGTCGACGGACTACGGCTGACGGACTCTGACACCCTGGAGGTGGTGGTGGGGGTGCTGGCCGGCCGGGTCAACACGCGGCTGGTAGCGGCCGCGCGTGCCGCAGGGATCCCGGCGGTCGGGCTGACGGCCGCCGACGCGGGTGTCTCGCCCGTGCGGCTCGCCGACACCTACACGGCCGCCGACGGCACGCAGGTGGACCTCGGATGGGTCGGGAAACCGGTCGGCACCGAGCCACCCGTTCTGGTCACGCAACTGTGTGACGCTGGGTTCGTGCCGATCATCGCGAGCATCGGAGCTGATGCCGATGGACAGTTGCTGAACGTGAACGCCGATACCCTGGCCGGGCATCTGGCGGCGCGCTTGTCAGTAGAGCGGCTGCTTATCGCGGGCAGCACCCCGGGAGTGCTCGACGAACACGGGGACACGATCGCGTCCCTCACCGAGGGCCGACTGGAACAGTTGATCGCCGATGGGCGAGCCAGCGCGGGAATGGTCGCCAAACTGATCGCGTGCCGCGAGGCTCAACGCGGAGGGGTGGCCAACGTGCGGATTGTCAGCGGCAAGAACACCACTACCCTTGATGACAGCCCGGGGACGACGGTCGGCGGCCAATAGCGAGTGAGCGACACCGCACCGGATATCTCACACGTCCGACGCGCGATCGCGGAGTAGAGAGACATGGCAACGCAGGAGCAGCAGATCAAGGCAGTTGAGGAAGAACACCTGCTACAGGTGTACAAACGGATTCCGATCGTGTTCGCGCGCGGAGAGGGCAGTTATCTGTTCGACATCGACGACCGCCCGTATCTGGACTTCTTGTCCGGTTTGGGTGTCGCGTCGCTGGGTCATGCGAACCCTGATCTGGCCGAGGCGGTGGCCGATCAGGCGCGCACGCTGGTCCACACGTCCAATCTGTATTTTCACCCGCTGCAAGGGGAAGTCGGTCGACGACTCACGACACTCTCCGGGCTCGCACGAGCCTTCTTCTGCAACAGCGGGACCGAGGCGGTCGAAGGGTGCCTGAAGTTTGCTCGACGGTACTGGCACGCCCGTGATGAGCCTCGCACCCGGTTTGTAGCGCTGGAGCGGTCGTTTCACGGACGTACCCTGGGGGCGTTGTCGACCACATGGGAGCCGGGCTATCGCGCGCCGTTCGAGCCGCTGCTCGAGGTCACTTTCGTCTCCCCGACCGATCCGGCCGCGCTCGCGACGGCCTGCGGTCCCGATGTGGCGGCCATCATCGTCGAACCGATCCAAGGCGAGGGTGGAGTCTGGCCTCTGACGTCCGCGTTCACCGACGCGATCACGGAGGCCTGTCGAACGAGCGGGGCGCTCCTGATCGCCGACGAAATACAATGCGGGCTGGGGCGGACCGGGGCGCCATTCTACTCGGCCACCCTCGGCCTGCAGCCGGACCTGATGTCGCTGGGGAAGGCGCTGGGCGCCGGAGTGCCGATCGGCACCATCCTCTTGAGCCAGCAAGTCGCCGACGCGATCTCGCCCGGAGACCACGGCACCACCTATGGCGGAAACTTGCTGGCGTGCCGGGCCGCCCTCGTGTTTCTCGAGGCCATGGAACACGGCGGATTCGAGCGGGTCCGCCAGGCTGGCGTCACGCTTGGCGGAGGACTCGACGCACTGGCCCAACGGTACCCGGTGATCACCGACGTCCGAGGCGCCGGACTCATGCGCGGCCTCGAAATGCCCGCGGACACCGCGGCACAGGTGGTCAAGGGCGCCCTGGCACGACGACTGTTGGTCAACCGCACCGCCGGCGGCGTGGTGCGGATGCTGCCGCCGTTGACGGTGTCGGACGCAGAGATCGACAAGGCGGTCGCCATGTTGGCCGAGGTCCTGGACACGCTCCAGTGACGCTCGTCACCAAGGACCGATTGGCCGAACGTCGGGACACGCGGGGACCACGGTGTCATGGTGCCACCCGCGGGTCGACGGACTCGAAGAACTGGTGAGAGTGATGTCTGAACACGCGGTGGAACGTATTGCGGGGGGCATCACGGCACCCGAGGGCTTCGAGGCCGCCGGTGTGGCCTGCGGCATCAAGGCAGCGGGGCTCGACTTGGCACTGGTTCAGTCGACTCCGCCGGCCCGGGTCGCTGGCATCTTCACGACGAACCTCGCGGTCGCCGCACCACTGGTTGTGACCCGTGACCATCTCCGCGCGTCCCAGGACACCGCCGCCGCCGTCGTGGTCAACAGCGGCTGCGCCAACGCCTGCACCGGAGCCGAAGGCCTCGCGGTTTCCCGCACGATGGCGGCCGACACGGCGGCGGCGCTCGGGTGCCCGGTGGAACAGGTGTTGGTCTCTTCAACCGGGGTCATCGGCGTATTGCTGAACGCCGAGAAAGTCCGTCGCGGCGTGGCGCTGGCCGCCGGCGCCCTGAAGCGTGACGGACACGCGGCGGCCGCCGAGGCGATCATGACGACCGATCCATCGCCGAAGGAAACGGCGGTCCGGGTGCAAACGCCCGCCGGAGTCTTCCATATCGGAGGCATGGCCAAAGGGGCCGGAATGATCGAGCCAAACATGGCGACGATGCTGGGCTTTCTGACCACCGACGCGGCGGTCGAGCCGGCCCTGTTGCAGCGCGCGCTGAAGGAGGCCGCCGCCGATACGTTCAACGCGATCACGGTCGACGGGGAGACATCGACGAATGACATGGTCCTGTTGCTGGCCGGGGGTCGGGCGGACGTGCGGATCGGCGAGAATGAGTACGCTACGTTTGTCGACGCGCTGAACACGGTGTGCCAGGAGTTGGCGCTCGCCATCGTCCGCGGCGGTGAGGGCGCCACCAAATTGATCGGCATCACGGTGACCGGAGCCCTGTCCACGACAGAGGCGCGACAGGCGGCGCGAGCCATCGCCAACTCGCCCCTCGTCAAGACGGCCGTCCATGGCGGCGACCCGAACTGGGGCCGTCTGGTGGCGGTGGCCGGCCGCGCGGGGGTCGGTTTCGATCTCACTGGAGCCCGCGTCGCAATCGGCGGGGTGGAGTTGTTCGCGGACGAAACGGTGTTCGCCGAGCGGGAACCGGCCGCGGCCGAACACCTACGGGGCACCGACGTCAGGATGACCGTCGACCTCGGTGTCGGTGGGGACGCACGGGCAACGGTGTGGACATGTGACTTCAGCGCCGAGTACGTACATATCAACGCGGACTATCGCACGTGAGCCGGTAAGAGTCTGACCAGCATCATGGACACCACCACGAACCCGGAATCGCACATCCAGCCGACGGCCCCGACCGCGTCGGGGGCGCCGGGACGCACCTACTTATCGGTGCTCGACCTCACACCGGAGACGCTCGAGGCATGCCTCACGCTGGCCGCCCGGCTGAAGCAGGAGCGCCGGCTGGGAGCCGACGCCCCGACTGCGCGCGCGCTCGCCGGACACTCGCTGGCTTTGTTATTCGACAAGCCGTCCCTCCGTACCCGAACCGGCTTCGAAATTGCGATGCGGGAACTCGGCGGTCTCGTGACCTGCCCTCCGTCGGCGGATGCGCTCGGCACCCGGGAGACACTCGCGGACGTGGCCCGCACGCTCGAACGATGGGTGTCGGTGGCGGCGATTCGCACGTTCGAACAGTCGCGGCTGGTTGAATTCGTGCAGGCGACCACCCAGTTGCGTGTCGTGAACGCCCTGACGAACGAGGAACATCCGTGTCAGGCGCTAGCGGACTGTCTGACCGTGCGCGAGCGCTGCGGGTCGGTACGGGGACGCACCTTGGCCTACGTCGGCGACGGCAACAACGTGGCGACCTCGCTGACCCACGCGGCGATGATGCTGGGGATGCACCTCCGGCTCGCCTCACCCGAGGGATATGAGCTGCCGGACGCGACGGTGACGGCGGCGCGCCAGATGGCCCGCCATGGGGCGGAGATCTCGCAGGTGCGCGACCCGGCCACGGCGGTTCGCGGAGCCAATGCGGTGTACGCCGACGTCTGGACGTCAATGGGGCAGGAAACCGAAGCCCCCGACCGCCGCGCTGCATTCGAGGGCTTCCGGATCACCCACGAACTCCTCGCTCAAGCGAACGACGACGTGTTCTTCATGCATTGCCTCCCCGCGCATCGAGGCGAGGAGGTCGACGCCGAGGTGATCGATGGACCTCGCTCCGCTGTCTTCGATCAGGCCGAGAACCGACTCCACACGCAGAAGGCGCTCTTGCTGATGCTACTGGGCGCCGTCTAACCGCCCGACCCCGGGTGGGTCCAACAACCCGCGGCGACGAGCCTCGTCCAGGAACTAAATCGGCTCCAGCTCGGCCGCAGCGCGTTCGACCTTCTCAGCCAGACCGCGCCGATAGTCATCGAGGCGCGACGCGATTGCCGCGTCTCCGACAGCCAGGATCTGAGCCGCAAGCACGGCGGCGTTCGTCGCGCCGGCCTTCCCCACCGCAACCGTCGCCACTGGTACGCCGGGCGGCATCTGCACGGTGGCCAGGAGGGCATCGAAGCCCCCGAGTGGCGATGAGTCGATCGGCACGCCGATGACCGGCAGCGCCGTATGGGCAGCGACCACACCAGCCAGATGCGCGGCGGCACCAGCCCCCACCACGAAGACCTTTACGCCCCGTTCGAGCGCCTGTTCCATCACCCGGCGCACCCGATCGGGCGAGCGGTGGGCGGAAGCCACCGTCATGTCAGACGTGATGCCAAGCTCGCGCAGCGTGCGAACCGTGTTCGCCATCACGCTGGCGTCCGACCCCGACCCCATCAAGATCTGTACCTGCAAATCACTCATGTCTCTCTCCATCACCGTCCAGGCAGAGCCTTTTGACCAATGTCCGTGCGGACCTGCTTGCCCGCGAACGTGATGCACGCCTCCGCCGCATAGGCACGGTCGATCGCTTGCGCAACATCGGCGCCACGACCGACCACCGTCAGTACCCGGCCCCCCGTAGTCACGACCGAACCGTCTCGGACACCGGTACCGGCGTGAAAGACGAGCACACCGTCGAGCGCGGCAGCTGTGTCGAGACCGTCGATCGGCGCACCGGTCTCGTAGGAACCCGGGTATCCGCCGGACGCGAGCACCACGCCTACGTGGGGGTCACCGGTCCCGCCCAGCCGGCTCGTCTCAAGCGCGCCCCGCGCGGCCGCCGCGAACACGGGGGCCAGATCGTCGCTCACCATCGGGAGCACCACCTGAGCCTCTGGGTCTCCGAGGCGAACGTTGAACTCGATGACGCGCGGCCCGTCGGCCGTCAACATCAGGCCAACGTAGAGAAATCCGTGATACGGGTCTCCCTGCGCTGCAAACCCCTCGAGCACGGGTTCGACGACCTCCTGCCAAATCCGCGCCTCGATGTCCGGCGTCACGAGGGGGCTCGGGGCGAACGCCCCCATACCGCCGGTGTTGGGTCCCTGATCGCCGTCAAACACACGCTTGTGGTCTTGCGCGGTCGGCAGCGCCACCGCCTTCCGGCCGTCGCAAATGGCGAAGAACGACACCTCCTGACCCTCAAGGCACTCTTCGACCACCACTCGATGTCCGGCCGACCCGAATCGACCATCGATCATGGCGTCGCGTACCGCCCGCTCGGCCGTCGCGCGGTCCGGCGCCACCGTTACCCCTTTTCCCGCGGCGAGCCCATCCGCTTTCACGACAACCGGAAACCCGAACTCCGCGCCGGACACCGCCTCGAGCGCGTCGCCGACCGTGTCGCAGACACGGAAACGGGCCGTCGGCACGCCGTGCCTGTACATGAAATCTTTCGCGAACGCCTTGCTGGACTCGAGTTGCGCCCCCGCCCGGCTCGGACCGAACAGAAGCCGGCCATGAGATGCGAACAGGTCTCGCACACCGAGCGCCAGCGGCAGCTCGGGTCCGACAACCGTGAGGTCGATCGCTTCAGTTTCCGCGAGGGCCAGTATCGCCGCCGGGTCGGACACATCCAGAGAGCGGCCGGCCCCGGTGCCGGCGTTGCCCGGCGCGCACAGAGTCTCGGTCACCCCAGGCTCACGGCCGAGCTTCCAGGCCAGCGCGTGTTCACGCGCGCCGCCACCCACGACCAGTATCTTCATCGTTGACGGGACTCAGAGATTCGGCCTAAAATTTTCGTTTGCCTCGTCTGTGGAACGGGGCTCCAGCTCCGAAGATGAAAGCCTAGCATACTGATTTCTTCGACCCGGTCCGGGCTGTCACCGGTCATCGTGAGGACAGCATTGTTCACCAGGCAAGGGAGGTGACAACCAGATTTGGCTGAAGTCAAGGTGCAAGACAGCGAGTCCATCGAGAGCGCGCTGCGCCGCTTCAAGCGTAAGGTCCAGCAGGAAGACATCATCAAGGACATCAAGAAGCACTCGTTCTACCTGAAACCGGGCGACAAGCGTCGCGCAAAACAGGCGCTCGCGCGCAAGCGGACGCGCAAGAAGCAACGCCGCGAGACCGAGTAGCTACAGCACCGGCACGCCCCGCTGGCGCATTGACAGTAGTTTGACTACATAGTATTGTGCCACTTCTTATTTTGCCCTAAAGCTCGGCAAAATAGCGCCTTACGCGTGTCCCCCCGAGAGTTGTGGGTAGGACGTAGCAGGGGAGTTTTCATGGAAATCCAGGAACGAGTGCTTGAGAACGTGGTCGTCGTCGATCTCAACGGCAAACTGACGATCGGCGAGGGCGACGAGTTACTGAGGGAAAAGATCAACAGTCTGATGCAGCAGGGTCACACCAATCTGCTCCTCAACCTGGGAGAGGTCCCCTACGTCGACAGCGCGGGGCTCGGAGAAATCGTTCGGACCTTCACGACCGTGAAACATCAGGGCGGTACTCTCAAGTTGGTCAACCTCACCAAGCGGATCAAAGATCTGCTGACGATCACCAAACTGTTGACGGTGTTCGACACCTACGACTCGGAAGCCGAGGCCGTAGGTAGCTTCAAGTCCTGAGGTCCACCGTCAGCCCACCGCGCTGTCCATGGCGCCGTGACAACCAAGTATGACCAGACCGGCGTCTCGCCATCGCGCGAGACGCCGGTACCCAGCCTGTCGGCCGACCTCCTCGTCTCGCTTCGGCCTGATCAGTGGACCAAGAACCTCTTCGTCTTCGCGGGGCTCGTGTTCGGGGAACAACTCCTCGATGCGGAAGCCGTCGCCCGCTCGTGCGCAACGTTCACGATCTTTTGTGCGCTGTCGAGCGCAATGTATCTCGTCAACGACCTGCGAGACCGGACCCGCGATCGGCTCCACCCCGTCAAAGCGTCGCGGCCGATTGCCGTAGGACGGGTCTCGCCGGCCGCGGCGGCCACCGCAGCGGGCCTGCTCCTGACACTCGGTATCCTGGGTGCGTTCTTGCTGGGACTCGCCATGGGTGTATTGGCGGTGGCGTTCGCGGCGTTGCTGACGCTCTATACCTGGACCCTGAAGGAAATCGTCATTCTGGATGTGCTCGCGATCGCGATCGGTTTCGTAATGCGGGCCGTGGCGGGCACGGTTGCACTCGGGGTCGCGATCAGCCAGTGGCTGCTGGTCTGCACATTGCTGCTCGCGCTCTTCCTTGGATTGACCAAGCGGCGACAGGAGGTGATGGCCCTGGGCGCCGACGCGACCGAGCATCGGCCCGTGCTAGCACGCTACAGCGCGGCGCTCTTGGATCAGATGGTAACCATCGTGGCAGGGGCGACGCTGGTAAGCTACGCGGTGTACACGACGAGTCCGAGCACCGTGGCAGGGTTCGGCACCGACTTGCTGACCCTGACCATTCCGTTTCCGATTTACGGCGTGCTGCGGTATCTGATGTTGATAGACGACGACCGGTCGGCCCCCGGACCGACAGACATCCTGCTCCGCGACCGGCCCCTGGCGGCCTGCATCGTCGGGTGGGGTCTGGCCGTCGCCACGATCATCTACCGGCCGTTCGCCTAGTGTCCTGTCACCGTGATTCGCTGCAGAAGTCGGTAGCGCGGCGCGCGGCTGAACAGGCGTGACAAGGGAACAAATTTGATGTTTGTAACCGCGGAACAACGCATACAGGCGCGATGCCCCGCTGGCGACCGATGTTGGGAATCATGGTTACAGGGCACTGGCAGCGCGTGGTGAATTGAAGACGGCGTCGGGCCGTGTGGCGCCAGCACAGGCCGCGATGAGGGAGAATATAAGCGGCATTTGACCGAAGACCAATCCCGTCAGCCGGAATGACGTGCCCGCCGAACGTAGCGGGCGTTCATCCGGGGGCGGCGCGACGCACGACAACAACACCATGGCCGAGTTCAAGATCCATTCGGATTCCGTCGACGTCACGCGCATCATGGAGCAGATCCGTGAGCGTATCCGTGAGAAGCGCGGCACGGACTACACCGAGCAGCAGATCCACGAGCTGGCCACGGTCAAGCTGGAGAGTGTTCTCGACCCGGGGCAGGTGCGCTCCGGCCTGGTCGAGCACTTCCGCCAGCTCGACAACCCGGGGCGCATCGAGCCAATTCCGCCACACGGCGAGTTCGCCCAGCCACCCGAAGTATTCGACTTCGATCAAGAGACGATCTACGTATCGTCCAGAGGCCCGATGGGGAAATTGATCCGTCTGATCCGCAAACTCCTGAATCCGTTGCTCAAACTGTTCTTCAACCCGACTCCGGTCGTCTTCGCGCTATCCCGGCAAGCCGAAATCAACGCCTGGACGGTGCAGCTCCTTCAGCGCCAGACCGACTTGATCGAACGCGTGAGCACCCAATTCGAACGCGTGGGCAAGAAATTCGCGGTGCGCGAGGAACTCGATGCTCTGAACTACGAGGTGCTGAACAACCTAGTCGTCGAGATGACTCGGCTGTCGGTCGACGTCAAGAACCACAAGATGCTTGTCGAATCGGTCGCGGGACGGCTCGACTTCTCGGAACGACGCTCGCGGGCGTTGGAGTCGGTGGTCCAGAAGCAAAGCCCACGGCCACCAGACGCGACCGAGAGTGAGGGTGAGTCGGCCGACGCCTCGGCCACCGGCTCGGGACGGACGCGCCGGCGGCGCCGCCGATCTCGGCGCAGACCCGGTGGTGCCGCGAACGATGGCACCAACGCGGCACGATCGACCGCCGGTAATGGGTCGGCGGAGGCGACCACCGCCGTGGACGCATCAGGGGAAGCGGCCAACGAAGTCGCATCGTCGGGCGAAGCGATCACGACCGCGGCCCCGTCGGACGTGACGACCTCGGCGGCCGCCACCCCGAGCCCGACGTCGACGGCGCCGAACAGCGCAGCGGACGCAGCCCCCACGGATCCCCCGCCGACCATCGCACCGACCTCGACCGCGGCTCCGTCCCCGGCCCCAACGGCGGATTCGACGAAACCGTCCAGGCCGGATGCGGACAACGGCACCAGCGAACAGTGAAGCTGGCGGTCGTCGTTCAGAGGTACGGCGCCGATCTGAACGGCGGCGCTGAGCTGCATGCGCGGTACATCGCCGAACACCTCGCACGTCATACCCAGGTCGAGGTGCTCACAACGTGCGCCCGGGACTACATCACGTGGCGCAACGAGCTCAACCCGGGACTGGACATCGTCAACGACATTCCGGTGCGCCGGTTTCCAGTCAGCCGCGAGCGCGACGTCGACGACTTCGGCCAGCGGTCGACGCAGGTCTTCGAACAGCGACATTCGGTCGCGGCCGAACTCGCCTGGCTTCGCAGTGAGGGCCCGACCAGCCCCGCGTTAGTGAACCACCTGCGCCGCCATCGGGCCAACTACGACTACTGCATCTTTTTTAGCTTCCGGTACTACCATGCGTATCATGGACTCCGCGTGACCGCCGGTCGCAGCCTCCTCGTGCCGACGGCCGAGCGAGACCCAGCGCTCGGGTTGCGCATCTTCGCCGGCAGCTTTCGCAGCGTCCGGGCGCTCATGTACAACTCCTACGAGGAGCGGGCCCTGATCAACGCCGTGTCACAGAACCACTCGGTGCCTGGGGTTGTGGTCGGCATCGGCTCGGAGGTTCCCACCGACCCCCAGCCGAACAGGTTCCGTCAGGTCACCGGTATTGCTGGGCCCGTGATCATCTATGTGGGGCGCATCGATGAGAACAAGGGCTGTCGGGAACTGTTCGAGTATTTCCGACGATACGCGTGGATTGCACCGACGCTCACGCTGGTGCTCATTGGCAAGCCTGTGATGCCAATTCCGGAACACCCGCAGATTCGCCATCTCGGGTTCGTGAGTGATCAAGAAAAATTCGACGCAATGGCGGCGGCCGACTTGCTGGTCATTCCGTCGTACTACGAAAGCCTGTCGATGGTGACTTTGGAGGCCTGGGCGCTCGGTCGGCCGGTGCTGGCGAACGGCCAGTGCGACGTCCTCGCTGGCCAGTGCGCTCGCAGCAACGCCGGGTTGTACTACGACAGCTACGAGGAGTTCGCCGAGACACTCCACACCATTTTGTCCCAGAGCGCGCTGCGCCGCGCCCTCGGCGCCAACGGACGCACCTATTTCAACACCCACTACACCTGGCCGGTAATCGAGCGGAAGTATCTGACGATGCTGGACCGACTTGAGCGCGCAGACCAGCGCAATGGCGGTCGGGCGGAGCCGCTGCCGGGTTGGCTCGGGCGTCGACGACGCGACCTGCCGCCGGGGCGCGAGCTCGTGGACCAGTTGCCCACCGGACCGGCATCCGTCACACGCACCGAGGAAGCGGGCGAATCGTGACCGGCGCCTCCGCATCGGGCCGTCCGGCGGTGCACCAAGTGCTGGCCACGCTGGGTTATGGCGATGCGATCGGCAACGAGGTACTCGGGATCCAGGCGGCGGTGCGGACGGCCGGCTACGAGTCTGAAATTTTCGTGGAAACGGCAGAGCCCCGTCTCGAGCCGTTGACCCACGACTATCGCGATCTGGTCGAAGCATCGCATCCCGACAACATCCTGATTCATCATTTCTCGATCGGGTCGCGCGCCTCACGAGTCGCCTACGCCCTGCCCGACCGCATGGTGCTCGTCTATCACAACATCACCCCGCCCGAGTACTTCGTCGGCGTCAACAAGGATCTCGTGCGGCAGTGCTACAGCGGCCGACGAGAGCTGCGCGCCTATATCAACCGCTGCGACCTGGCCCTGGGCGATTCAGAGTTCAACCGTCAGGAGCTGGAACAGTTCGGCTTCCCGCGCACGGGCGTGCTCCCGGTCATACCGAGTTTCGCTCATCTCGACGAGCCCCCCGACCACACGCTGATCAGCGAGTTCGACGACGAGCGTCCCAATATCTTGTTCGTGGGTCGCATCATTCCCAACAAGCGGATTGACGACGTCATTCGCTTTTATCACGCGTACCGCGTCAAACATCAGCCCAGTGCGCGGTTACTACTCGTGGGGTCATACGGCGGCTTCGAGTCGTATCTGACATCGCTCTATCACCTGATTGCCACGCTCCGCGTTCCGGATGTGCACATCCTCGGTCACGTCTCGAACGCGGCGTTGTCAGCATGCTACGACGTGGCCGACCTGTTCCTGTCGGCGAGCGAGCACGAGGGCTTCTGCGTGCCGCTGGTCGAGGCGTTCCACAAGCGCGTGCCGGTGATGGCCTACGCCGCCGCCGCCGTGCCGGCGACGATGGACGACGCCGGCGTGCTCTACCAGCGCAAGGACCCCAGACACGTCGCCTCGCAGATGGACACCATCCTCTCGAACCCGGCGCTGGAGGAGGAAATTGTGCGTGGTCAAGACGCCGCACTGGATCGTCTGCTCGCGCGGGATTTCGGCGACACGCTCCTCGAGGCAATCGAACGGGTACGACAGTCGCCACGATGCAAGCCCGTCGAGGTGCGCTTGGACTTCTGGCCGCGATTCGACGAGTGGGAGCGATTGGAAGAATTGCGTCTGTATCGGCCCTCGGCCTACAAAGCTCTGCCGTTCGCCCCCGGCGAGCGGGGCGAAAACCCCTGATGGTCATCAACCAGTGGCTACCGGCCGCCCACCGTGGTGACGCGGTGGGCGACAGCGCGCGACGCGTCCGCGGACTGCTCCGCGCGCGTGGTCACGAGTCGCAGATCTATGCGCTGACGATCGATGACGACCTGACGGGAGACATCGGCGCCTTCACGGACCCGGCGGCACGCCAAGGTGACCTGACCATCCTGCACTTCGCGATCGCCTCGCCGATGAGCGAAGCGCTGACGGCGTTGCCCCGTGGGCGGATCATCCAGTATCACAACATCACCCCGGCACACTTCTTCGCCGGGTACGACGCCGGCATCGCCGCAATCGTGACCCGCGGACGACAGGAACTGGCCGGGCTAGTCGGACATGTCGACCTGGCCCTCGGTGATTCGGAATTCAATCGGAGCGAGCTGGAAACTCTCGGCTTCGGCGACACCGGAGTGTTCCCGATTGCGGTCGACACCGCCAGGCTGACCGAGGCGCCGCCTCGACCCGCGCTCGAGCGCGTCCTTCGCGACGGACTGACCAACATCTTGTTCGTCGGTCGGATGGCGCCCAACAAGAAAATTGAAGACATCCTCCGACTGGCCGAGCATTACAAACGCTACGTCGACGCCTTCCACCGTTTCATCTTTGTCGGGCGGGAGGACGCCTGTCCCCGCTACTACGCGATGATCAGGGCGCTGATGTCGCAGTATCAGATGACTAGTGAGCGGTTTTGGTTCGTCGGGTCCGTCCCAGACGCCGACCTCGCCGCGTTTTACCGGACAGCGAGCGCCTATGTGTCGATGAGCGAGCACGAGGGATTCTGTGTGCCGTTGATAGAAGCCATGGCGACCGACGTCCCGGTGTTGGCGTATGCGTCCACGGCGGTTCCGGAAACACTGGGGGGCGCCGGGGTGGCCTTTTCACCCAAAGACCTGGAGTATGCGGCAGAGATGCTGGGTCTCCTAGTGTACGATGACGACTTGCGTGAGGGCGTGCTCGCGGGCCAGCGACGACGCGTGCACGACTTCGCCGACACGCGCTTCGAGACACACCTGGACCAGCTTGTGGCGCGATTCGCCTCCTGACGCGACACCGACATTCAGTCCTACGGCATCACATAGGCCATCCGTGAAAATCGCTTTCATCATCCAACGATACGGCGGGGAGATACTCGGCGGCTCCGAATATCACTGTCGGCTGATCGCGGAGAGGCTTGCCGGCCGCCATCAAGTAGAGGTGCTCACCACCTGCGCACGCGACTACGTGACCTGGAAGAACGAGTACCCGGAGGGTGAAGATCGGATTCGCGGCGTCACGGTGCGACGATTCGCCAACGACCGCGAGCGGGACATCGCGTCGTTCAACGAGTACTCGGACTGGATTTTCCACAACGACCACTCACCCGCCGACGAAGCCGAGTGGCTGAAACGCCAGGGGCCGTGGAGCCCCGGGTTGCAGTCGTACCTCGAACAGCACCACCGGTCGTACGACGCCCTGATTTTCTTCACCTATCTCTATGCGCCCACCGTTCTAGGCTTGAAGGTCGACCCGGCCCGCAGCATTCTGGTGCCGACGGCGCATGATGAGCCGGCAATCAGATTGGGCATATATCGCGACGTCTTCTCGGCCCCGGCGGGTATCGCGTACAACACCACTGTCGAACGCGGATTCCTGAAGCAGCTGTTTTCGACCACCGCGAAACTCGAGGAAACTGTGGGATGCGGTGTCGAATTGCCGCCCTCTCAACGTCACGACGTCACGACCACGGCTCAGTCGACGGAACCCAGCGATCACGACGACCGGTCGGGGGAGGTCGGCCCCAACGGCAACGACGCAGTGGGTGCTCGGCTCTCCTCGCGTGGCGCCGTCTTCCGCCGACGACATCGCCTGTACGGACCCCTCGTGCTGTACGGCGGCCGGATCGACCCGGGCAAGGGCTGCGAAGAGCTGATCGACTACTTCAATACCTATGCGGAGTCGGAGGGCGACGCCTCGTTGGTACTGATGGGCATGAAGTTGATGCCCATACCGGACGCGCCGCACATCCGGTTCGCCGGCCTGCTGTCCGAAACTGAGCGCTTCGAAGCCCTCGAAGCCGCGACGGTGGTGGTCGTGCCCTCTCCGTTCGAGAGCCTGTCGTTGCTCGCCCTCGAATCGTTCTCGATCGGCACTCCAGTGCTGGCCAACGCTCGCAGTGAAGTCGTCATGGATCACTGCCAGCGCAGCAACGGCGGACTGTACTACGCGAACCGCGACGAATTCCGCGAGTGTCTCCGCCTGCTCGTCCAGGATGCCCACCTGCGCGCGGCACTCGGGCGGAACGGCCGTGACTACATCCGGACCAACTACCGGTGGGACGTCATCATGGGCAAGTACGACCGCCTGATCGCCGGCCTCCAACCCGCTCGTTCCCAGACACGCGGTCGTGGCAACAGTGGCCGCAGTGGCGGGAATCGCGGTAGCGGGAGCCGAAGTGACGGGAATCGAAGTGGCAGCAGTCGAAGTGGCGGCCGTCGCCGAGGCGGTCGGAAGAACTGATCCGCCTGGGAAGGTAGACACCCGCGTCTCGAGGTCGGCGACGCGGCGGCTTTAGACGCCGGGGCGACCGGCGCGGCCGCGACCTGGGTGTAGACCGCCGGCGCGGCCACGCCCACGACCGGAGATCCCTCGCCACGCGAGGCCGCACGGACCGATGCCGTCACCGCGGCGAGCGATACGATCAACACGGTCATTGCCGTCGTCACGGCGACGGCCTTGCCACGACTGGCGGGGGTCGACGGCTGGGCGCAAGAATCGAGAGCAAGCGGCCTTCGCGTTGAGAGCGCCGGGCCATGGCGACCGCGGCGATGCCGGACCAGCGGGGCTCTCGATGCCCGCGCGCAATCTCGAGCAGGTGGTGGGCATAAGACGAGACCTGTGTGCCGGCCTACAGCACCGCGTCGTCGCCGGAATCGTGGAGGTCTAGGCGACGGAGCATCGTGTCTCGGAAAATTTTCGAGCCCTAGCATCCGTCTAATCGGTCTGTCGCGGTGACTAATCGATCAGATGTTGCCGACGATGCGCTCCGAAGTGGCATGATGACGCCATTCGACGGCGCCGAGGAACGATCACATGGACATTGCGCGTCCGGACATCGCCCGAGCGAAGAAAGTTCGTCAGATCCTGTACAGCACTGCGTTCGCCGTGGTACTCATCATGGTCACGGTGGGTGTCTCACGTCTGGAACCGGCAGCACCGCGGGTGGAACGCGACACGGTGTTCATGGACACGGTGCAACGCGGTGAAATGCTTCGACAGGTCCGTGGCACTGGCACCCTGGTCCCCGAGCAGATTCGCTGGATCTCGGCCATCACGAACAGCACGGTGGAAAAGATCCTGCTGAGACCGGGCGTGCACGTCGAGCCGGACACAGTCATTGTCGAACTGAGCAACCCTCAGCTCGAGCAAAGCGCAATCGAAGCGGAGTTAAACCTGCGGGCGGCGCGAGCTCGGTACAAGAGCCGCGAAGTCGCCCTCGATCAGCAAATGCTTTCACAACAAGCGCTGGTAGCCACGTCGGAGTCGGCCGCACAACTCGCTGAATATGAAGCGGCGCTGGAGCAGGAGCTGTTCACCGGTCAGCTGGTGTCGGAACTCTCGCTCCGTCAGAAGCAGTCGCGTGCGGAACAGTTGCGCACCCAGAACAGCATCGAACGACAGCGGCTCGAGATCCAGGCCAATGCCATGGAAACGGAGCTCGCGGCCGAACAAGCGGACGTCGATCGGCTGGAAACGATCTACCAGCTTCGCCGGCAGGAAGTGAGCGACCTGTGGCTGACCGCCGGTGTGGCCGGCGTGCTGCAGGAAGTGCCGCTGGAAGAAGGCGCGAGCGTCACGCCCGGAACGAACCTGGCCCGCGTGGGCGATCCGTCGCGCCTCAAGGCAGCGTTGCGAATTCCTGAGACCCAGGCCCGCGATATTCAGGAGGGACAACCAGCGTCGATCGACACCCGCAACGGGATCATTCCCGGCCACGTGATCCGGATCGACCCGGCGGTGACGGCGGGAACGGTCACCGTCGACGTCGCGCTGGACGGCGAGCTCCCGCGCGGGGCCAGGCCGGATCTGACGGTGGACGGTACGATCGAACTTGAGCGCCTGGAAGACGTCATCTATGTTGGGCGGCCGGTGTTCGGGCAAGAGCAATCGATCGTCAGTCTGTTCAAGCTCCTGCCAGAGACCGACGAGGCGGTTCGGACCCGGGTGAGCCTGGGCCGCAGTTCGGTGAACACGATCGAGGTCGTCGAAGGCCTGCAACCGGGCGACCAGGTTGTGCTATCTGATATGTCGCAGTGGGACGCGTTTGACCGCGTCCGATTGAACTGACGGAAGAGACGCGGAGAACAACTTGTGGATGAGGCGACGCAGCCGTTGATTCATCTCGACGGAGTTACCAAGGTCTTTCTGACAGATGAAGTGGAAACGCACGCCCTAGAGAGCGTCGACCTCGACATCTTCCCTGGCGAGTACATCGCGATTTCGGGTCCCTCGGGCTGTGGGAAGTCGACCCTGCTGTCCATCCTGGGCCTGCTCGACTCGCCGTCTGACGGCCAGTACCAATTGAACGGACAATCGGTCGCGACGCTCAAGATGTCCGAGCGCGCCCGCACCCGGAACCGCGAGATTGGCTTCATCTTCCAGAGTTTTAATCTGATCGGCGACCTCTCGGTCTATGAGAACGTCGAGCTCCCGCTGACCTATCGCGGTATGCGTCCGGCCGAGCGAAAAGAGCGCGTCCACGAAGCACTTAAAAAGGTGGAGATGGCCCATCGCGCCAAGCACCTGCCGAGCCAGTTGTCCGGTGGTCAGCAACAGCGGGTGGCGGTCGCTCGCGCGGTGGCTGGAAAGCCGTCGATTCTCCTGGCCGACGAGCCGACGGGAAATCTGGACTCGAAGAACGGCGAGGCGGTCATGACCCTGCTGGAGCAGTTGCACGGGGAGGGCTCGACCATCTGCATAGTCACCCATGACCCACGCTACGCAATGCACGCGGGCCGCGAAATTCATCTCTTTGACGGCAGGGTCGTCCAAGACCAAACCGGCGACAACAGGACGCCGATGGAGAGCTAGCAGCCCGTCGCAGCAGGCCTGGGGCCACGGACGAGTGTCAACGGCGCTCGACCGTGGTGTAGTCCAGATAGGTCCGCCCGTCAACGGCGGACACGACCGCCGTCAGCCGGTACGCGCCGTCATCGCTCTCGACCGTCACCTCGGTCGTCTCGACTCTGACGGGGGCCGTGGTCCGGTCATCTCGCAGCGCTTCACTCAGCACCCGCCCCTGCATCGAGGGTGGCGCCTCGACACCAAGCAGATACAAGAACGTCGGCGCAAAGTCGACGTTGCCGGTCGGCGACTCGACCCGCGTGCGTTCCTTCAGATCGGGACCAACGGCGACCAAGGTGTTGCCAATGTCGAACGGACTCGAACTCCCATGGCCAGCGACCCCACCCTGCGCGGATGTGCCGAGGAATCCGTACGGGCCGACGTCATTGGTCCAATCCGGCGAGTACAGAATCTGAGCCGACCGCTCGTGCTCCCATCGCGCGAGATCGAAGGACAAGGTGCCAGGCACCCACCCCTCGCTCGCGCCGGGGCTGGCCGCTTCGGTGAACACCGCGCCGACCTCCTCCGCGTCCTGCAGAGCGGCGACGATCTCGGCAATCGTCGTGCGTTCGTCGTCACGCACATAGATCGCGCCGGCGCCCGAGACGATTCGCGGCGAGCCGTCATCGAGCGCACCGACGAACGGCGCCAGCAACGCCGTGAGGTCGACGCTGCCCGTGTGCTCCGAAAACCCGTGGTCGGACGTGACCCAGATGTTCGTCGTGTCCAACAACCCCGCCGCGCCGAGCCCGTCCTGAATTCGCTGAATCTCGGCGTCTAGACGAAACAGTGCCTCGGTGGTCGCCGAGTGCCCGATGCCATGCTGATGCGCCGTCGTATCGGGATCACTCAGCCACAATACCGTCACCGCAGGAGCGATCTCAGGGAGGGCGAGTTCCAGGAAGGCATCGACGATCCAGCGATTTCTCGCATGGTTCGGCGTGTCCGCCTCAGGCACCGGACCGAGTCTGGCAAGCGCCTCACGGTGGAGGCTGTCGGGGGTTCCATACTCATAGTGCAGAATGGCACCCCCGGCCACCGTATGGTTCAGCAGATACGAGGACCCGCTCGAACCCGAGCTCACGACCAGCAGTCGGTGCCCGACTGTCTCCAGGACCTCGCCCAGCGTCGTCGCCGTCAGTAACGGCGAACCGGCCGTTTCGACTCGCAGCAGGTTGGCACGGTCACTGGTGTTGAGGAACGTGCCCGGGTCGACAGAGGGAAAGAACACGGAATTCCCCATCAGCCCGTGGGTCTCGGGGTAGGCGCCGGTGGAGATCGACGAAGCGTTCACCCGGGTCACGGTTGGGTAGACGGCATGATGCCGGGCCATGACCACCCCACGCTGACCAAGCGCGTACAACGCGGGCATGATCTGCGGGGTGACGTAGTCCGGACGCAGCCCGTCGAGCACGATCAACAGCTGACGAGACGACGGGGTCACGCCCTCATGGCTGGCGTCGCCACATCCGCTGATGGTCAAACACGCCAGGAGGAGTGAAAAAATCGGTGTGAGACAGGGTACGTGTCGCATGGGTCACTGCGTGAGGTGATGGGGCCGGCCCGCGGTGACGGGGTCGCGCGCAACCGTCGGTGGTCAAGGCCACCGCCTCACCGTTTGATCAGGCCGAGCACGAAACAGACGGCGACGACGGCGAAGGGCACAACCGCACCAGCGGTGAACAACAGTGTGGCGATGGTGGGCGCTGGTTCCATGTGTAGCTCCTCTGATCGGGATCGAGTCGTGGATGGATATCCACCGGACAAACCAGCTGATTATAGGTGAACTGGAGGCAAAATGCTGGACCTTCGACCCAACTGCGAGCGTTGCGACTGCGACCTTCCCCCAGACTCCGTGGGAGCCATGATCTGTTCATTCGAGTGTACGTTTTGTGCGGACTGCGCGGGCAGGCCGCTGCAGCATCAGTGCCCCAACGGCGGGGATGAGCTGGTGCGCCGTCCGACACGCCGGTTCGACGCATTGGCGCGGTTCCCTGCCTCGACCACCAGAGTCCACGCCGCAACGTAACGCCACGAGAGTGAGACTCAGACAAGCTGGTGTCTAATCAGTCCATGGGCGATTTCAGCCGCGACGCGCGACACGCGCTGCGAGTCCTCTCGAAGCACCGCGGCTTCACGACGGTGGCGGTGCTGACGCTGACCATCGGGGTCGGCGCCGCCAGGTCGATCTTCAGCGTCGTCAACGCGGTATTCGTACGCCCGTTGCCCTATCCCGACGCCGGCTAGATCGTCCGGGCGGCACCGTCACGCAGTTCCTGAACGGCCTGCTGTTCGGCATCGCCTCCACAGACGTGGTGACCTTCCTTGCGGCGCCCACACTCCTGCTGGTCGTGGCGGCGTGCGCCTGCTATCTTTCCGCCCGTCGCGAGACAGCAGGGGTCGACCCGATGCCGGTCCCACGACACAAGCAGCCGGTGTGGAACGGGGCGCACGTCCCGGCCAATCCCCGTCAGACCGTGCCACCTACAGGCTTGGCACCGCTGTTCGCCTGAGCCCTCTGGCCTCTGGTGGTGTGTCTCACGAATGGCCTTACAAACTTGGCGGCGCGGCGCCTGCCTGACCAGCCTGCTTCTCTCTTTGCCGACCATTCTGACGGGGCAGCTTAACCGCGACCTGGAGCCAGAGGTGCGGGGTGACGAGTACCCGGGACGTGAAGAACAGCGGCTCCAGGCCGGCGAACAATCGTCACCTGCAGGGTACGTTTTGGCGGAGTTGGACCGGCAAATCTGATGAGCCAGGTCCGCGTATCTTTTTGAACCAACGACACTTGTCCAAGAGGAAGATTCTTGGCACGGAGTTCGCGATGCGTGGAGGTAGCGCCTGTGGAGGTAGCGCCTGTGGGAGGGCATGCCGATGAGAGCCCTGAAACTGACTTGTTCGCTGGTCCGGTCGCTGCTCACCAGACCAGCGTCGCGACCAAAGCTGGCCATCGTGGCTCTGGCGGGCGCGCTGTCAATGACCGGCGCATGCATCAGCGTGCATCCCCACCGCCCCGTCGCGGCCGCCAACTACCACCACCAGCATCGGACGAGGCAGGGACACCACGTGACGTGTTGCGTCGTGCGAGACCGACATTCGTATATGGTGCTTGAGACAGACTTCGCGTCGACCTACACGGTGGCTGGCTGGTCTGAAGACCCGCGCCCACGTGAATGACGGCGCCATTGGCAGCCAGGGGCTTCCGGGGCACAGCGCCCGGCTGGCTAGGCGCGACAAGGGCGCAGCCCGGCGGCCGCCCCGCCGGGCGGGAGCAACCGACGAAGCAACAACGCCAGGCGGGATGCCCCGCCCTGGAAACCGTTATTGGGAGCCGAAGGGAAATGCGGTCAGCCAGGCTCTCGCGTGGTCGAGATCGTCAGACCGGAGGGTGTCTGGATTGATACCGCGCTCTGCGCCCAGGTAGTAGCCGAGCAGCTGAAATGCGACGGCGGCCAGCGGCGGCATCAGCAGCTCGCCGAGCGGTCCGGGCACGGCAATCACGAACGACGCGTCGGGCGCGATGGCGTCATCACCCTCGACCACCAGCGCCAGGCTGGGGGACCGGGCCGCCCGAGCCGTCCGCACGACGTCATGCAGCCGCCCGTACGCCTTCCCCGGAGGTGCGATGACAATGGTTCCCACAGTGTCAGCCAGCACGGGAATGGCGTTGTGCAGGTACCCGGCCGGGCGGTACGCCTTGCACAGCAGACTGCTCTCTTCCTCGACTTTCAGCGCGCCCTCGCGGGCAGAGAACCAGTTCGGTCCACCGCCCACCAGCAGCAGCGCCTGCTGATCGTTGAGCGCATTCGCGATCTGCGACACGTTCAGATCTTCCTCGTAGAGGAATTGCGCGGCGGCGGCGGGCAGATGACCGATGGCGTGCCCGAGCTCGTCGGCCTCGTGGGCGCTGAGTTCGCCGGTGGCGGCACCCACCTCCAACGCCAACACATACAACATCATCAGACGGGTGGTCAGCACGGACACAGCGGGACCGCAGCGCTGTCCGGTCGGGAAGCAGATGGTCTCATCACAGAGCGCTTCGAGCGCGCTACCCGCCGTATTGGTGAGGGCCACGGTCACCAGACCGTGGTCGGCGGCATGCCGTGCGGCGTCGATGGTCTCGGCCGTCGACCCGGTGGCCGACTGCACCACCACCGCCGTCGGTTCCTGTCCCTGAGCCCAGTGATGCGTGAACTCCAGCGAGTCGTGGCTTTCGGTCGTCCATCCGCTCCACT
>Ga0315338_1000472_pt1 | contig 90771 bp, 72 predicted proteins | sample ASW8metaG_FD_204518 | JGI IMG/M metagenome (GOLD analysis project Ga0315338, IMG submission 204518) | Ammonia-oxidizing marine archaeal communities from Monterey Bay, California, United States - ASW #8 | ecosystem: Environmental > Aquatic > Marine > Coastal | place: USA: California | collected...
GACCTCAAGTTCTCCCGTATCCAGTTCACGCCGGACCTCATGCCGTCCGACATCACTGGCACAGACATCATTCAGGAGGATGCGGAGACTGGTGGACGGAAGATGGTTTTCGCGCCGGGTCCCGTGTTTACCAACGTCCTGCTGGCCGACGAGATCAACCGGACGCCGCCGAAGACCCAGTCGGCGTTGCTCGAGGCGATGCAGGAACATCGGGTCACCGTCCAGGGGCGCACCTACACGCTCGAGGAGCCGTTCTTCGTGTTCGCCACCCAGAACCCCATCGAGCTCGAAGGCACCTACCCGTTGCCGGAGGCCCAGCTCGACCGGTTCATGTTTCACATCGTGATCGAGCACCCGCCGGAAGACGAAGAACTCGAGGTCGTGCGGTCCACGACCGGCAACGCCGAGCCGGAGTTCAAGCATGCCGTGACGGGAGCCGACCTGGTCGGATTCCAGAGACTGGTGCGGCGTGTGCCGGTGTCCGACGCGGTCATGCGCTACGCTCTGAGCATCGTGCGCACGAGCCGTCTGAAGGGGGACGACGCGCCCGACTTCAAGAAGTGGGTCGCCTACGGGGCCAGTGTCCGTGCGGCCCAGTATCTGATTCTGGGTGGGAAGGCCCGCGCGCTGACAGAGGGGCGTTACCACGTGAGCTTCGAAGACATTCGCGCGCTGGCGCACCCGGTGCTGCGTCACCGTGTGCTGCTCAACTTCCACGCCGAGTCCGAGGGCATCACCGCCGATCAAATCGTCGACCAGTTGCTCGAGGCCGTACCGGTTCCGATCTCCCAGATGTAGGGGTGTAAGGACCCCCGTCACCATGCCCACGGCCGCCACCGCCTCGCCCGGCGCACGCTTCATCGACCCGAAGGTCTTGGTGCGTATCGGCAGCCTCGAGTTGGCGGCTCGCTTCGTGGTTGAGGGGTTCATCAACGGGCTGCACAAGGCTCCGTATCTCGGCATCTCGATCGATTTCGCCGAGCACCGCGGGTACATGCCGGGGGATGACATCCGGCGTATCGATTGGCGGCTGTTTGCGCGGACGGACCGCTTTTACGTCAAGCAGTTCGAAGCGGACACCAACACCAACTTCTCGGTCCTGTTCGATGTGTCGAAGTCCATGAGCTTTGGCAGCCGGGGTGTCACCAAGCTGGACTATGGCCGCTACCTCGCGGCCTGCTTGAGCTATCTCAGCAGCCGGCAGCGCGACCGGGTCGGCATCGTGACGTTTGACGACGACATCATCGAGCGCGTCCCCCCCTCGGCCAAACATTTCGACGTGACGTTGCACACGCTCGACAAGATCGTCGCCGGGCGCCCGGGCGCACTGGGGCCGCCGCTCTTCAAGGCGACGGAGTTTTTCAAGCGGCGCAGCATCCTGGTCGTCATCTCCGACTTCTACGAGGAGCCGGAGAAGGTCCTTGACGCGATCAAGCCGCTCCGTTTCGCCGGGAACGACGTGATCGTCTTTCACATCCTCGACCCGGCCGAGGTGGATTTTCCCTACGACGACTCGAGCAGCTTCGAGGATATGGAAACCGGCCGGAAGATGGCGGTGGTGCCGGACAAGCTGCGGGACGAGTATCGCGCGCTGGTGCAGGACCACATCCGGTCGCTAGGGCAGCTGTTCAGCCGGAACCGTATTGACTACGCCTTCCTGAACACCAAGGTGCCGCTCGACCATGCGTTGTTCAAGTATCTGGCCATGCGACACAAGATGACGAAAGTGCGTTGATGTCATTTCTGGCCCCACTGTTCTTCGCGGCGATCGCGGCCCTCGGCGTGCCGGTGCTGATTCACATGATTCAGCGCCAACGGACCGAGGTAGTCGAGTTTCCGTCGCTGATGTTCGTCCGCAGGATCCCGTTTCACTCCCTCCGACGCCAGCGCGTTCGTCACTGGCTGTTGTTGCTGATGCGATGCGCCGCCTTGGTGTTGCTCATCGCCGCGTTTGCCCGTCCCTTCCTCCGTTCGACCGCGCTGGCGGCGGTGACCGGGGGCTCGCGCGAGGTCGTGGTGCTGGTCGACCGTTCCTACAGCATGGGCTACGGCGGTCGCTGGGAGGAGGCGCGAGACATCGCCCGCGGGGTAGTGCGTGATCTGGCGGCGGACGACGAGGCCACGGTCGTCTTCTTCGATAGTGGAGCCGAATCGAGCATACGGTCGACCACAAATCGCGCCAGCTTGCTGGCGGCGATCGATGACGTCGAGTTGAGCACCGGGACAACGCGATACGGTCCGGCCCTGCAACTGGCCCAGGGGATTCTCGAAGACTCGGACCAACCCCTCCTCGAGGTGGTGCTCATCAGCGATTTTCAACGCGTGGGCGTTGACAGTGCCGGCAGCATTCTCTTGCCGCCTAGTACCGTACTGACACCGGTATCGGTGGCCGACGACGACCTGGTCCCGAATGTCAGCGTGGCCGGCGCCTCGGTGCAGCGCGATCTGTTTGCGGACCGCGAACGAGCCACGGTGACGGCACGCTTGGCTAACCGTGGGAACGAGCCGGTCGAAGACCTGCTCGTGTCGCTCGAGTTGAATGGCCGCGAACTGGAGTCGTTGCGAGTCTCGATAGAGCCGAACGGCCCGGCCACGGTGACTTTTGACCCGTTCACGCTCGAGGATTCGGCGATGCCGATCTCTGTGCGGGCCGCCGCGGACCGGTTGCCGCAGGACGACGTGTACCACTTCACCGTCGCGCCTGGCGACATCGTGCCGGTGTTGATTGTCGGCAAGCCAGGCAACGCGGGTACAGAGGCTAATCTGTATCTGCGACAGGCTCTGGCGATCGGGACGAGCCCCTCGTTCGCCGTCACAGAGCGAGCGGTCGGCCAGGTCACGGCCGCGGATGTGACGGCGGCCGGGGTCGTGGTATTGAACGATGTCGGGCTCCCCGACGGGCCGATCGGTGCCGCTATCACCCGGTTCGTCGAGGCCGGCGGTGGCTTGTGGATTGCGTTGGGTGAAGGCGTGCGCTGGCCGGGCGATAACCTCGATCTGTTGCCCGGACCGATTGACGGGCCGGCCGATCGTGACGGTCGCGGCGGTTCGCTGGGATTCGTCGATTACAACCATCCGGTGTTCGCCGCGTTCAGCACCCCACGCAGTGGTGACCTCACGGCGCCGCGTTTCTTCCGCTACCGGCCTCTGAGCGTCGGTCCCGAAACATCGGTCCTCGCCCGGTTCGACAACGGTGATGCCGCGATGGCGGAGCATCGGTTCGGCGAGGGTCGGGTGTTGGTCTGGACCTCGACCCTCGACACCTTCTGGAACGATTTCGCCCGCAACGGGATCTATCTGCCGTTTGTGCACAGGGCGGTGGAGTATCTGGCCGACTACACCGCGCCAACCTCAGCGCTGACCGCCGGGCAGGTGCTCGACCTGTCAGCGTATCCCGGTGCGGCGGAGCTCGACTTGTCGAGTCCCAACCTCGTGGTGCGCGACCCGTCCGAAGACCGCGTCGAGGCTGGCAGCGACGGTCGGCCCGGGTTCATCGGTCTGAAGGAGCAGGGCTTCTACGAGATTCGCGACACCGACGCGGGAGACACCGATCCGGTGCTGGTGGCGGTCAACGTCGACCTTGCCGAATCGAATCTGGAGCAGGTCGATCCGCAGGAATTGGTGGCGATTGTCACCGGTCGTGCGGCGGGCGATCGGGCCATCGGGGAAGAGCGCGAGATGCGGCCGGAAGACCTCGAACGTCGTCAGACTCTGTGGTGGTATCTCCTGGTCGGGGCGCTCGGGTTTCTCGCCACCGAAACGGTGATGTCCAACCGGTTGTCGCGCGCGGAGCTGGATCTCGACTAGGGTCCTGTAACAGGGCTAGGGTGTTCATCGAGCTTGGCGGAATGCTCGGGGAACGGGTGCGTCGGTGAGATAAGATGGGGCAAACCCCCAAAGTGAGGCCAAGCATGTTGAGCGCTTCCTGGTCGTCATCATCCTTCGGCGGTCGGCACGATCTGGTCGAGGTCATCCGACGAGTGCGAAACCGCTGGCGGTTACGGATCGCGATGCGGGGCATCGCGATTCTGGCCGCGGCCGGTCTGGGGGCGTTCCTCGTCTCCTCCTACGGACTCGAGGTCTTCAAGTTCTCCGGTGGTTCGGTCATCGCGTTCCGGGTGCTCACCTATCTCATGCTGGCGGGGCTGACCTACTGGTACCTGATTCGGCCGCTCGCGCGCCCGATACCCGACGAACAGGTCGCGCTGTATCTCGAAGAGCACGACCCGACGCTACAGGCGGCGGTGCTGAGCGCGCTCGAAGAGGCGAAACGCGGGGAACAGTCCGACAGCGAGAACTATTCTCCGGCGCTCGTCGAGAAGCTCATCCAGTCCGCGGTCGAGCGGTGTCGTGGGCTGGATATGGGGTCGGCCGTCGAGCGGGACAAGATTCGCCAGTCATCGAGCTATCTGGTCGGCGTCGCCGTCGTGGCGCTGTTGATGTTCCTTTTTGGGCCGTCCTATCTGCGGTACGGGGCCACGGCGCTGATGACGCCGACCGGGAGCTTGCAGGCTGCCAGCCCGTACAGCATCGAAGTCTTGCCGGGCGACGCGACCATCGCCCGCGGCTCCGACCTCGCCGTCACGGCCCAGTTGGTGGGGTTCGAGACCAACGACGTGAACCTGTTCATGCGGACCAGTTCCAGCGACGCGTACGAGCGGGTTCCGCTGATCCCGGTCGAAGCGTTTGAGGGTGAGGAGCCGGTGGTCGGCCAGTTCGAGACGCTCTTGTTCGATGTGCGAGACGAGACCCACTATTTCATTGAAGCGGACAGCGTGCAGTCCGGGAACTTTACGCTCGAGGTCATCGACCTGCCGTATGCCGAGCACCTCGAACTGGAGTATCACTTCCCCGCCTACACCGGTCTCGAGCCGCGTCTCATCCAGGACGGCGGCGACATTGCGGTGCTGCAGGGTACCGAAGTGCGCGTGGCGGTGTTTCCGACCATGAGCACACCGGCCGGCCGGTTGGTGTTCGACGAGACCAACGCGGCCACGTTGACCCCGCGCGCTGATGGGGTGCTCACGGCCAGTTTTGTCGTCGATGAAGATGGTTTCTACCAGGTCGAGTTGGAAGGACCCAGTGGAGAAGCGGTGGATGCCTCGCCACGCTACACCATCGACGTGCTGACCGACCAGCCGCCCTCCGTCATGTTTGTGAAGCCGGGGCGCGACACGACGGCCAACGCCATTGAAGAGGTGTTTCTCGAGGCCCGGGCAGACGACGACTTTGGGGTCCGGTCGCTGAGCCTGACCTACTCGGTCAACGGCGGGCCGGAAGAGACGGTCACCCTGTTCAGTTCCGAAGAAGGCGGTCTTAAAGAGGTCTCGGCCGGTCACACATTGTTCCTCGAGGAGTTCGAGCTAGAACCGGGCGACTTCGTGTCCTACTACGGCACGGCTGGCGACAATCAGTCGGGGGCGGCCCGGGAGGTCATGAGCGACCTGTATTTTGTCCAGATTCGCGCGTTTCGTCGCGACTTCCGGGCGGAGCAGTCACAAGGCGGTGGTGGCGGTGGTGGCGGTGGTGGCGGCGGTGACGCCCGGGCGCTCTCGGAGGCCCAGCGGCAGGTCATTTCGGCCACCTTCAACGTGGTGCGTGATCGGGACACGTTCACCGAAGACGAGTATCGCGAGAACCTCGTCTTTCTGACGCTCTCGCAAGGTCGGTTGCGCGAACAGGTCGATACGTTGTTGCGTCGGATGAACAGCCGCGTCATGCCGGCTGATCCGGCGTTCCGCTCCATTCTGGAAATCCTGCCGCGGGCCGCGGTAGAGATGGCCACGGCGGAGACCGCGCTGCAGGAGCAAGACGTCGACACCGCGCTTCCGGCCGAGCAACGCGCCCTTCAGCATTTGCAGCGGGCGGAAGAGGCCTACGACGAGGTGCGTGTCCAACAGCAGCAAGGTGGAGGCGGCGGTGGAGGCGGCGGACAGAATTCCGCCGAAGACCTGGCCGACCTGTTCGAGCTGGAGCTGGACAAACTGCAAAACCAGTACGAGACGGTGCAGCGAGGCGAGCAGCAGTCGTCAGACAACCAGATCGACGAATTGATGGAGCGTCTGAAGGAGTTGGCCCGTCGCCAGGAACAAGAGGCGGAGCGGCAGCGTCGCCGGTCGCGTGGCGGCCAGACCGCGCGGGCCGGTGGGGGGGCATCGCAGCGCGCGCTGGCTGAAGAGGCCGAGGAGGCGGCGCGCCGGCTCGAGCGTCTGGCGCGCGAGCAACAGTCGCCGCAGATGATGCAAGCCGCCCGGCGGCTGCAAGAAGCAGCCGACGCCATGCGGGAAGCGGCCGCGAACGCCGACAACCAGGGCTTCGCCGAGGCGGGGGCGGCGCTGGATCGGCTGCGGGAAGTGCAGCGTCAGCTGGAGGGCGAGCAGAGCAGCCGGTTGGCGCGTGACATCCAAGAGGCACAGCGACGGGCGGCCGAGGTGGCGGCGGAAGAGTCCGAGATTGCCGAACAGGTCGGCAATTTGGCCAATCTGTCCGACGTGGACCGGCAGGACCGCGCTCGCCGACTGTCGGAGCGGAAGGACGAGATGTTCGCGGAGGTGGCTGACCTGGAGCGTGAGCTCGACTCCACCTCGGCCGAATTCCGTCGCGATGAGCAGAGTGCCTCGCGCGCTTTACAAGAGGCGGCGAACGGGATTCGCGAGAGCAAGCTCAAAGAGAAAATCCGGTACTCGCGTGGCCTGGTGCGAGCCCGTTCACCAGAGTACGCGCAACAGTTCGAACAGGAGATCGGCGGCGACATCCAGGATCTCGAAGAGCGACTGGCCGAGGCGGCCGACGCGGTGGGCAACTCACAGGGCACCGGGCTGGAGCAGGCGCTCGACCAGACCCGGGACCTGATGCGAGGCCTCGAGTCGCTCGAACAGCGGATTCAGCAGGGCAGCCAGCAAGCGTCCAACCAGCAGGGCCAGCAGGGGCAAGACGGCCAACAAGGCCAAGAGGGTCAGCAGGGACAGGGCCAGGAAGGCCAGGAAGGCCAGGAAGGTCAGGGCCAGGAAGGCCAGCAAGGTCAGGGCCAGGAAGGCCAGCAAGGTCAGGGTCAGCAGGGCCAAGGTCAGGGGGGGCAGCAGGGCGGCGCCGCAGACGGACGTGGCGGCAACTTCGCAGGGTCGCCGTTCGGCGGTGGCGGTTCCGGCAATCGACGGCCCGGAGACGTCTTTGACCCGCGGGATGTGCGGCAGTGGCAACGCGAATTCCGCGAGCGTGGCTCAGACGCGCAGGAACTACAGCGGTTCCTGAATGCCGAAAACCTTGGTGAAGTCGGCGATCTGAGTGAAATCATCCAGGCGATGCGGCAGCTCGACGATCCTCGAGCCTACCGAGACGCGGAAGAGATTGCCCGGCTCCAGTCGTTTGTGATCGAAGGGTTGAAGCGGTTCGAGTACCGGCTCCGTCGCGAGGTTGACGGTAACAGCGACGATCTGTACCTGGCTGGAGGCGAAGAGGTGCCTGATGAGTTCCGTGACCTCATCGACGAGTACTTCAAGTTGCTGGCGGACCAACAGTAGGCACGCGCGTAGGAAGACAGTTGCATCGGCATGAGAGACGCGGCGGGGTTTCCCGCCGCGTTTTTCGTTATCTAGACGGGGCTGCGCTCCGAGCCCCACTCGGCCGCCGCGAGACGCGCAATGCGCGCGCCTTCCTTGTGAGGCTGCATTCACGTGGGATCCATCACCAGCTGAACGGACGACAGACGTGACTTCGACGACACCGCTGCTCGAGACCATCGAACAGGAGCCGGACCGGCCGGCACAGGCCTCTGTCATTTGGCTCCACGGTCTGGGCGCTGACGGGCACGACTTCGCCTCCCTGCCCCCGCAGCTTGGTGTGTCGGCTGACATCGCGGTTCGCTACGTCTTTCCGCACGCGCCGATCATGCCGGTCACGGTGAACATGGGCACGCGCATGCGCGCCTGGTATGACATCGTCACCATGGACGCGCGCGGACAGGACGACGCCGGTATTCGGCGGTCGGCGGCATCGATCGAGGCGCTCATCGCGCGTGAGGTCGACCGCGGCATCTCGTCCTCCAGGGTCGCGCTGGCGGGCTTCTCCCAGGGGTCCGCGATGGCGCTGTTCACGGGGCTGCGTCACGCGGCCCCGCTCGCGGCTATTGTGGCGTTGTCCGGGTATCTGCCGCTCCACGAGACGCTACCGGGGGAAGCGAGCCCGGCGAACCATCAGGTTCCCATTTTCCAGGCCCACGGCAAACATGACAACGTAGTGCCGTATGGTCTCGGGCGCAGCACGGCGGACATTCTTGGTGCGGCCGGCTATCGTGTCGACTGGCACGAATACGAGATGGCGCACCAGGTGTGTTTGGAAGAAGTGCAGGAGATTGGCCGCTTTCTCACGGGGGTCCTGACGTCGGCCGATGGGCACCCGCGGACGGAGTCTGCGATGGCTGCAGACACCGGGGAGTAGCAGTCCGTGATGAACGGCTCACGGCATTCGCCCGGCGCTGGTCGAGCGCCGGCCACAGGCATCGCCCTTGCACTCACCGCGTGCGGGCCGGGGGGGCCAGGAGTAGACGTGCCGTTGCCGCCGGACACTCGAACCGAGTTGCTGGTCGAGACACTACACGGCGTGGAGATCGCCGATTCCTACCGCTGGCTCGAAGACCAGGACGCGCCGGAGACACGGGCCTGGATCGACCAGCAGAACGCGTACACGGATAGCGTGCTCACCGGGCTGCCTGGCCGCGAGGCGCTCGAGTCAGTCGTCGCGCGTGTCCTGCAGGTAGACGCCATCTCCCTTCCCAACGAGCGCGACGGGCGCTACTTCCACAGCAAGCGGCGAGCCGACCAGGACCTGTCGGTGGTCTATGTGCGCGAGGGGGTCGAGGCCGAGGACCGGGTGCTGATCGACCCGCATCCGATGAGCCCCGATCACACCGTGAGCGTCAGCTTGCTCGACATCTCACAGGACGGTCGGCTGGTGGTGTATGGGGTGCGTGCGGGCGGCGTCGACGAGGTCTCGATTCGTCTTCGCGATGTTGACACCGGAGCGGACCTCCCGGACGATTTTCCCGCCGCGCGCTACGGGCAGGTCAATCTGACGCCCGACAAGACCGGGTTCTACTACGAGCGTTATGGGGACGTTGCGCCTCGGGTCATGTATCACGCGATCGGGACGGATCCGGGCACGGACGTACAGCTCTTCGGCGACGGGTACGGTCTGCAACACATTCCGGTCACGCTGCTCTCGGACGACGGCCGCTGGCTGCTGGTCCACGTCATCGAGGGATCGTCCGGCCCCACCGAGATCCATATCAAGGACCTGGCCAGCGACGCTCCGTTCGTCGCCGTGATTCAGGATGGCGTGACTGAGTCCTGGGCGGAGTTCGCCGGAGACCAGCTCGTTATTACGACGAATCTCGACGCACCGAACAAACGCGTCGTGGTCGCCGACCCCGCCAACCCCGCGGTCGAGGAGTGGACCGAGATCATCGCCGAACGTCGTGACGTTGTCATTCAGGATGTCAGGGGGCTGGGCGGTCGCCTCGCGGTGTCGTTTCTACAGGACGTGCAACCCCGCGCGGCGATCTACGAGCTGTCCGGCGCGCATGTGAGAGACATCGCCTTCGACACCATTGGCGCGGTCGGCGGGGGCGCTGGCCGCTGGACCAGCGATGAAGCGTTCTTCACGTTCCAGTCGTATCACCGGCCCACGACCATCTACCGCTATGACCTGGCCACCGGCGACCAGACCGTCTGGGCGCAGGTGGAGGTGCCGATCGACACCGATCGCTACACCGTGACCCAGACCTGGTTCGAGTCGAAGGACGGCACCCGGGTACCGATGTTCGTTACGCATCGCGATGACGTTGTACTCGACGGCGAGAACCCGACCCTGCTGACGGGGTACGGCGGGTTCAACTTGAGCATGACGCCCGCTTTCTCGTCGCTCGCGGCGGTCTGGTTGGAACACGGCGGCGTGTTCGCCGAAGCCAACATGCGCGGCGGCGGCGAGTTCGGCGAGGCGTGGCATCGCGACGGCATGCTCGAGCGCAAGCAGAACGTCTTCGACGATTTCATTGAGGCCGCCGAGCATTTGATCGCCGAGGGCTATACCAGCCCCGAGCATCTCGCCATCCGGGGAGGCAGTAACGGGGGCCTCCTTGTGGGCACGGTGTCGAATCAGCGCCCGGACCTGTTCGGCGCCGTCGTCTGCACCTACCCCTTGCTGGACATGGTCCGCTATCACCAGTTCCTCGTCGCCAGCTTTTGGGTGCCCGAGTACGGTTCCAGCGAAGACCCCGACCAGTTCGCCTACATCTACGACTATTCGCCGTACCACAACATCGACGCTACCGCCGAGTACCCGGCCACCTTGTACATTACCGGTGACGGAGACACCCGAGTCGCGCCGCTGCACGGCCGAAAGATGGCCGCGCTGATGCAGGCCACCCACGGCCAGTCCGCCCCTGTGCTCCTCCGCTACCATACCGACGCCGGACACTCCGGGGGACAGCCGGTCTCCCAACAGATCGACCAGATGGTCGACACGGTCAGTTTCCTACTGTGGCAAGTCGGTCGGTGATATCCCTGCGGCCGCGCGCACACGACTCCCGCCCTATCAGCCATGCATGTCTTCACTTACGGCACCCTCATGGAGCCAGCCGTGATGGAGGTCGTGACCGGTCGGCGGTTTGTGTCCCGACCGGCGGTGCTACGCGGCTATGCCCGATTCCGAATCCGGGGTGCGGTCTATCCCGGCATCATCGCGACACCAGGCGCCGTCACCGAGGGCGCGGTCTATCGCGATGTCGACGCCGTGTCGGCGGCTCGGTTGGACACATTCGAAGGCGAGACGTACGATCGCGTGGGGCTTGGCATCGAGGTCGATGCGGGCTCCAGCGCCAGCCCCCCGGTTCGGGCCGAGGTCTATGTCATCACTCCATCCCAGCGTTCGCGCCTCTCGTCCGACGCGTGGGACCCGGAACAGTTTCGGCGCCAGCATCTCGGCGCGTACCTCCAGCGATGCGCAGGGTGACCTCATCGACCGCCACCGTGGGCGCCTCAGGTCGCCGGGTCCCGATGGGCCCTCCGGCCCGCGGGGTCGAACCCGGGGGTATCATGCCGCGAGTTGAGTGCCCACGGAGGTGAATCGTGCGCAGACTGATCGTTTCCAGTTGTTTAGCTTTGGTCGCCTGTCAGGGTCCGTCCGAGGCCCCGGCACCGTCAGCCGCTTCTGACGTCGCCAATGCCCCATCGGCGGTGGCCGCCGGAATCAGCGCCGACACCCTGCTGGCCGCAATCGAACGGCTGGCATCTGACGAATTCGAAGGCCGCGCTCCCGGTTCGTCAGGTGAGACCCTGACCGTGGCGTATCTGACCGACCAGTTCCAGGCGCTTGGCCTCGACCCGGGGAACCCCAACGGCACCTGGGTGCAGAACGTCCCCCTGGTCGGCATCACCCCTGCTGACGGCGACACCATGACGATCACCGGTGGCGGCCAGTCGCGTGAGTATCAGCCAGGCGTCGACTATGTTGCGTACACGAAACGCGTCGTCGACGAAGTCGAGATAGACGCCGAGTTCGTGTTTGTCGGGTACGGCGCGGTGGCGCCGGAATACGACTGGAACGATTTCAAGGACGTCGACGTTGCCGGCAAGATCCTGCTCTTCCTCGTCAACGACCCGCCGAGCGACACCCTGTTCGGCGGCGACGCGATGACCTACTACGGCCGCTGGACCTACAAGCACGAGATTGCCGCCGCCCAAGGCGCCGCCGGCGCGCTGGTCATCCACGAGACCGGCCCCGCGGGTTATCCCTGGGAGGTCATCGGCAGCAGCCCGTACGGTGAGTCATTCGACCTCGTGGCCGACGACCGGAACATGAGCCGGGCGGCGATCGAAGGCTGGATCCAGCGCGACGCCACGGCCGCTCTCTTCGAGATGGTCGGTCTCGACTTCGAAGCAGAAAAGGCGAAGGCCGCCGCGGTCGATTTCCAGCCGGTCGCGCTCGGTGTCACCGGACGCACGCGGGTCCGCAACACCCTACGCACCATCGATTCCCAGAACGTCGCGGCTTTGCTCCCTGGCTCCGAGTCGCCGGACGAGGTCGTGCTCTACATGGCTCACTGGGACCACCTCGGGAAAGACGACAGCCTTACTGGCGACCAGATCTACAACGGCGCCGCCGACAACGCTACCGGCACCGCCGGGCTCATCGAGCTCGCCCGTGCCTTCACGCAGGGTGAACTGCCGCGGCGGTCCGTGCTGTTCCTCGCCGTCACCGCCGAAGAGCAGGGACTGCTCGGTTCTCGCTACTACGGCGAGAATCCCCTGTATTCCGCGGCCCAGACGGTAGCGGCGTTAAATATGGACGTCCTCAACCAGTGGGGTCGCACGCGCGACATGACTGTCGTTGGGATGGGACAGTCCGCTCTCGACGACGTCGCCGCCGAGGTTGCGATCCGGCTCGGTCGTGTCCTCAATCCAGACCCGGAACCGGAGAAAGGTTTCTACTACCGATCCGACCATTTCTCTTTTGCCCGAGTCGGCGTCCCCGCTTTCTACGCCGACCCTGGTGTCGACTACCTCGACAAGCCCGCTGGCTACGGTCTCGAGAAACGCGACGAATACACCAACAACGACTATCACGCCGTATCCGACGAGGTGAAGGCAGATTGGGATCTCAGCGGCGCGCTGGATGACCTGACGCTCATGTATCAAATGGGTGCCGGCCTGGCCGCGTCTGATGATTGGCCGGAGTGGAGTGCCACCAGCGAGTTTCGAGCCATCCGCGAGCAACAGCGCCCGCCGCAGTAGACGGCGCCCTCGGCGACGGCGCCCGGGGTTGCGCCTCACCAGTGACGCACGGTCCGCGTCCATGGTTGCCGCCGTGACACGAGGAGCGTCAGCGGTCGGGCACGCTCGGAGGCTCCGTGCTTGGGGGTGCTCGGGAGACCGGCGTCGCCGGCCAAACAGAACACCCGAGCTGTCGGATCAGAGAGATGGCCAAATACGACGCGATCAATCTTCAGGACAAGTTGGCCACGTTCGGTGAGCAGTGGGCGCCGAAGGTCATCGCCGAGCTGAACGACTACCAGTTCAAGTTGGTCAAGCTCCAGGGCGAATTCGTGTGGCACAGTCACGAGGCCACAGACGAGGCGTTCATTGTCTTGGACGGCGCGATGACCATCGAGTTCCGGGATGGCGCGGTTGCCCTCACGGCGGGCGAGATGTATGTCGTGCCGCGAGGCGTCGAACACAAACCCAGGGCGGAGCACGAGTGCCATGTGCTGGTGGTCGAACCACGCGGTGTCGTCAATACCGGTGAGGCTGGTGGATCACAGACCGCCGACAACGACGTATGGATTTAGAGCCGCGACCTGCGGTGGTTGTTGCGGGGACGATTGTCTGAGCTCGACTATCTGTGAACGCCCGCCGGCCGCTGCGCGAAGCTATCCCACAACGACATGACACGGTCCGAGGACGTGGTCGCCATCGTCAAGAAAGCGCTTAACGAGGCAATGCGCGAACGTGGCCGTCTCGACGTGTTGATCGCGGGCGCACGCACCGACAGTCTGAGGTCCTGCAGCAGTGTCTCCATAGGTCCAGATCCGTCCGCCGAGAATCGAAGTCTAGCAGAGCCCGCGAGATGACCAGTTCAGTGGTTTGGACGGTGGACATCAACCATTGGTTCACCGGCGATCACCGCGGCCGCCCTCTTCCTGCGTGCCGTCCGGAGCGACGAAGAGGAAGCCGTAGCGGTCAGCGAGAGCGCTAAACCCCATGTAGGCGTCCTGCCCTTGGCCGCTCGAGGTATAGCCATGCAGCAGCACGACGAGCGGTGCCGGGGTCTCACCGTCATAACCGGACGGTACCGTCAATGGCAGGTCACCGCGACCCCCATTGATGGACTGCGCCCCGACGTCGGGAGCGCCTAAGACCACCAGAACCGCCGCGACCATGCATGTAATCTGCCGCACGGCACTATTTCCAGCGATGTCTTCCTCCCGGTCGTACTGCTCGGCTTAGGCCTAGTTCCCCGCTCCAGCCAACGCACCCTCGAATGCCTGGAGAGGCGAGAGGCTGTTCCCTTGCGCTTCGAATGTTCCCTGGATCGCGCCGTCGGCGTCTACCTCACCGCTGACCACGAGGTCGCTACTCATCGGACCCAGGCGCAGCTTCATGTCGAACTGGTAGGCGTTCCCGTCCCAGGTGACGTTCTCGGCCGGGAAGACCATGAGTTCCCCACGCATCGGGATATACCAAGTGCCCTCGCCGCCCTTCGGGAGATGCAGGACGGTCGGCAGGTTGGTGGCCGGACTGAATGGCATCGAGAACGGGAGCGCGACGCTGAACGCTGACCCGCTCGGCAGCGACGCGAGCAGCGCGTCACGGCGACTCTCATCGGTCGCGGGGGTCGGGCTCACGCCCTCGTCGGCGACGAACTCAATGATGTTGAACATCATCTCGTCAACGGTCTCCAACCCAAACCCGACCGCTCGGTTCGGGTCGGGATTGTTGGGGTTCGCGGCCGAGTTGTCGTAGTGCGCGATGATGTCGAGCCGCGTGCCTGCCGGGAGCGGCACCGCTTGTTCTGGATAGTAAAACAGCTGCCAGTCGAAGTCGTACTCGGGGACGTTGATCAGCGACCGTTTTTCACCGTTCGGATAATTGGCAATCAGGTCCATGTCGGTCATCCGGACGTGTCCATGCGGAAAGTACGAAATCACGTTCACGTCCTGGTCGATGATGTAGGACGAACGGATCTGGTGATTACTGGCGTGGGCGGGGATTTCGAACCCGACCGTTCCGGCCAGCGCTGCGACGACTTCCTTCTGTATCTCGCCTTCACCCCAGTAGAGGCCGATCTCTGTCCGGTCAGTTGCGACCTCGCCGTTGGGGTGATAGTGCGCGTTGATGTTCCAGGTCTGACCTGGATACACCCACCGGCCCGAGCCCTCTGGGAACTCGTGCGGGTTGGTGCCGACTGACCAGACCGCAAGCACGTCGAAGAAGCCACTCCGACTGGCGCCCTGGGCAGCACCGCCCGTGGTGAAAATAACCGAGTGATGGGTCACTGCCCGGTTACTGGGCTTGACCTCGATCGCGCGGATCCAGCGTTGTTCCGGAATGTCGAGCGTGTGGTTGAGGTCGGGATAGTAATCGCCACCGACACAACCCGCTCCCGAACTCCCTCCCTCAGCCACGCCCGCGGGATTCAGGCGCCCCGACCGAAGACCGCCCGACCCCTCAGCATTACCTTCGCAGACGGCGGGGACCGTAACTTCGTCGAGGGTTACAATCAGGTCCGGTTCGCCAAGTTGCCATCCGTCAGTGAAGGTCGGCAATTCGGGAAGGTCGCTTGGGGCACCTTGGGGCGCGCCCGCATCAACCCACTGTGCAATGGTGTCGATCTCCTGCTGTTCCAGCCGCAGATCATTCTTGAAGAAACCATGACGGGCGTCGGCGAACCAGGGCGGCATCTCGCCGCTGACGACCTTGTCCTTGATTCCGCGAGCCCACGGCCGCACTTCGTCGTAGGAGCGGAGCGGCATCGGAGCGGTCTGGCCTGGACGGTGACAGGACACGCAGTTCTGGAAAATGATGGGAGCCACGTCCCGCGTGAACGTCACTTCGGTCTGGGCCGCCGCCGGCACGACGAGTCCACCGATGGTTAGGGTCGAGACCGCGAGCAGACCGAACACGGCCCCCCGGCTGATCTGACGAGACAACGTCGTCATCTGAATTCTCCTTCGTTGCAGGGCTGCGGGTTCCTGATAGGCACAATACCACAGCACTTTCGCGAGAAAATTGTTTGACGTCAGGGCCGGCACAGCGGACACCAGGAGAGAGGCGCGTCGAGGGGTCGGCGCCACAGATTGCCACGTGGCTGACGAGGTCGAGCCGTCAGTCGGCGCAGGATTCGGTGGAGCCGTTCGTGGCCTCGCGTCGTTCGGATGAGGTGGGGTGCCTGTGCTAAAGCGCCGGCGACCAACGGTTCGTGGACCCTGTCGACTCGTCCGATGCGGTCCCTCGCTTTGGCCGCCCAGGAGGCGTGCTGCCACGGGTTGCCCCCGCTCGAGACAGGTAGGGCCCCGCGGCGCCGGGAGATCCCCACTGTGGCGACATGCCAGGGAAGTTACGGCACGTTGGGCACCGGGTTGCCCCGGATGTCGGTCAATGGCTTGTACCCGGAGGCCCGAGCCCGACCCTCTTCAGCGGTCGTGTAGAACCCAGACGTCGTCAGGGTGATCGTGATCCTCTCGTTCCCGATGTTTTCCCAGTACCAGCCGTGGATACCGGTAAAGGGTGCGGTGTAGGTGCCGTGTCCGTCATCGCGGTCCTGCGCATCGAAGCTTTCGGCATAGCCGGCCGGGGCACCGTCGGGTGACGCGTGGAAATTGTAGGTGACCGGGCCGGTCGCCTCCCACGTAAAGACCATGTTGCTGCCCTCGTCGAGTCGATAGAAGTACTCCACCCACTCGGCCGGATAGAGCGTGAGCTCCGCACGGTCCGTCCGGTACTCCCCATCTTCGGCCGCGAACGGTTGCGACTGGCCCAACGCGAGCAGCCCGAACACGCGGCCGGTGCCGAGAGGATCGATGCCGTACTCGGCCGGCAGAATCGCGCCGAAGAGTAGCGCGGCCGCGGTGAGCAGGGCTGCCGCCGTCGCCATGAGGATCTTCTGCCGGGAAGGCAGTGTGTCGGGTTCGGCTATTTCTCTCGACATTTTATGGGGACTCGGAGGCGACCCTACGAGAACAGCACGTAGTCGACGACCTGAATGCTGGCTAGTAGAAACCCGCCGACCATGAGCGCGGTGTTGGCCGCGAAACTGTAGGAGAGAAAACTAGGCCGGGTTCGCCAGTAACTCAGCATCGCCACCACGCCCAGTAACGCCAGTATTTGACCGATCTCGACCCCGACGTTGAAGCTGAGGATGTTGGCGACCAGCCCGTTCTCAGACACCATGAACTCTTGCAGCTTGGTGGCCAGTCCGAGACCGTGGAAGAGCCCGAACACGAGCACCGCGATTCGGGTATTCGGTTTGACGTGGAACAAACGTTCGAATCCGTTGATGTTTTCGAACCCCTTATAAACGACGGACAGCCCGATGATGGCGTCGATGACGTAGGCGTTAACGCTGACATCGGCGAGTACGCCGATCAGCAGGGTGAGACTGTGTCCCAGCGTGAACAGGCTGACGTAAAGCACCACATCTCTTAGCCGGTACAAGAAAAAGATCACGCCGACAAGAAACAGCAGGTGGTCGTAGCCGGTCACCATGTGCTTGGCGCCGAGATACAGGAATGGGCCTGGCGCCGGCCCGTCGACGGACTGCACGAACCCAGCGTTGGTACCCTCCATGGGATGGGCGAGTAGCGCGCGGTTCGAGACGACGAGCGCGAGCGCGACGACGGCGAGGGCGCACGCGATACGTCTGGGCAGGGTCACCTCCCCGCCAGTGTACGGCATTAGCCGAGGGTCGCCGGGGAGAAAAGTTCCCGGGTTCAGGAACCGAACGGCTCGCCGGGATAGTCGGTGGCCGGATACGGTTCATCGTGCGACGCCGCAGCCTTCCGCTCCTGGAGCGCCTTGGTCAGTAGATAGGCGCCGACCAGAATCGGGGCGACCAGCCACCACTCTTCGATCCAGTCGAGCGTGATGCCGAAGCGGGTGTTCACCAGCAGGATGACGCCCACCGCGGTCAACGCCACCCCGCCGCCAATGGAGCCCCCAAGACCCGGCAACGCCATGTTCATGCCGGGCAACTCGCTTCCCTCCATACCATCCAGGGCCAAGTTATACAGATTGGCTCGGCGGCCTGCGCATTGTCGCGCGCTCGGTTGCGTTCCGCCGTACCAAAGGACTTTGACTAAAACCAACCATGCTCTCCAGAGCCGCCAGGGCATCCCTCCGCCTGCATTGATACAACGCACATCGCCCGGAAAGGTTCAGGCACCGCTACAATAGCGTTCATGTCCCGGGTCTGGTTAGTGGTCGGCGTCGTCGCGCTGCTCGCTACCGCTGTGCGCGCCGACGATTGGCCCGCCTTCCGTGGACCGACTGGTCAGGGACATTCATCCGAACACGGGCTCCCGCTCGAGTGGAGCGAATCATCCAACGTGCTGTGGAAGACCCCGGTGGTCGGTCGCGGGTGGTCGTCCCCCGTCGTGGCCGACGGCCGGGTCTGGTTGACGACCGCGACCGATGACGGTGAAGGGTCACTGCGCCTCCTCGGCTACGACGTCGAGACCGGACAGGAGGTGGTGAACGTCGAGGTGTTCCGGGTGGTCGAGACCGCGTCCGCCAACCCGAAGAACAGCCAAGCTTCGCCCACGCCGATCGTCGATGTCGACGGCGGCCGGGTCTACGTGCATTTCGGCGCCGACGGCACCGGGGCCGTGACCACCGGCGGCGACGTCGTGTGGACCGCCACCTTTCCGTATGTCACGCAGCACGGCAACGGCGGCTCGCCCGTGCTGCATGACGGTCAGCTGTTCTTGAGTGTGGACGGATACGACACCGCCTATGTCGTGGCGCTCGACGCCGCGACGGGGCAAGAGCGCTGGCGTACGCCCCGGCGCCAACCGATCTCGCAGGCGTATTCGACACCACTCGTGATCCGCGTGGGCGACCGCGATCAGCTCTTCAGCATCGGCGCGTTCCGTGCCACCGCCTATGACCCGGCGTCGGGCGAGGCATTGTGGGAGGTCTCCTACGGCGACGGATTCTCCAACGTGCCGGCGCCGGTATATGGGCACGGCATGGTCTACATCGCCACCGGGTTCCAGGTGCCGTCGCTGATCGCGGTGCGGGCCAACGGTCAAGGTGACGTCACCCGTACGCACACCGCCTGGACCCTCCGCCGGGGAGCGCCGTTGACCCCGTCGCCCTTGCTCGTCGGCGACGAACTGTATGTGGTGTCCGACCTCGGTGTCGCCACCTGTGTGGACGCGGCCACCGGCGCCATTTACTGGCAGCACCGGTTGGGTGGCAACTTCTCAGCCTCGCCCATATGGGCCGATGGTCGCATTTATTTCCAGAGCGAGGAAGGTGAGACTACCGTGATTACACCGGGCACCGAGTTTCAGTTGCTCGCGACCAATGAGCTCGACGGCGTGACGCTGGCCTCGCCGGCCGTGGCCGACGGGTCGCTGTTCATCCGGAGCCACGACCACCTCTACCGCATCACGGGTCCGTCGTAGTCACTGTTCGGGACACCACCGCCGACATCGTGAGCAACCCGCCAAGTAGGCGGCCCGTCCCGGCCGACGTTCCGGTCGACCACAGCAGGGGGAGATCGAGCCAGGCCCCGAAACCGGCCCCCACGAGACTGATCGCTGTGAGTGCGCTCATGTATGTTCGGTCACGGATTCAGGTGGCGGCACCGTCACGACAGCAACAGGCACACACACCGCCACGCGTTGTCGCAGAGATGTGAACACTATTGCAGACCGCCGCGCACCGACGTAATGCGGTGGGTGTTGTAGCCCAGCCAGTGCATGCGTCCCTCGTACCGAGCGTGCTCGATCTTGACACAGCGGTCCATCACCACCGACAGCCCGCCCTCCTCCGCGATCCGGCCACCCTCCTCATTGACCACGCCGAACTGACACCAGAGGGTCTTGGCGCTAACCGCCACCGCCTCCCTGGCAATCTCGGGCAGCGCGTCCGGCGCGCGAAAGACTGCGACGAGGTCGATCGGATCCGGTACCTCGGAAAGGGACCGATAGCTCGACTGGCCGAGAATGGCTGACTCGCGTGGATTGACCGGGATGACGCGGTAGCCATGCCGACTGCAGTAGAAGCCGACAAAGTAGCTGGCACGCAGCGGGTTCTTCGACAGCCCGACGATGGCAATGGTCTTGGCCGTGTGCAGCACACGTTGAATCGTCGCCGGGTCCTGATAGCGGGTCACGTCAAACGGTGGATTCATGTGGATGTGACACCTTCCCAAAGCCTTGTTCGAGGTCCCAGATCAGGTCGTCGATCTCCTCGATCCCGACCGATAACCGGATAGTTCCGGGTCGTACCCCGGCCGCCTCAAGCTCGTCGTCGCTGAGTTGACGATGGGTGGTACTGGCCGGATGGATGACCAGACTCTTGGCGTCACCGACGTTGGCGAGATGCGACCACAGCGTGACACCTCGAATGAAATCCTCACCGGCCTGGCGGCCGCCACGGCAGTCGAATGAAAATACCGCGCTCGCGCCGGCCGGCAGATACTTGTCGACCAGCGGGCGGTATCGACTGGTCCGCAGGCCCGGATAGGTCACGTTCGACGCGAGGTCATGCGACTCGAGGTACGTGGCGACGGCAGAGGCATTGTCGACATGACGCGTCATTCGCAGCGACAACGTCTCGAGCCCCTGCAAGAATAGGAACGCGTTGAATGGACTCATCGCGGCGCCGAGGTCGCGTAGGGTCTCGGCCCGGAGCTTCATCAGGAAGCCGTGGGAGCCGAACGTGCCGTGAAACTCGAGACCGTGGTAGGCGGGGGACGGGTCGGCGATGATCGGAAAACGACCATTGGACCAGTTGAATTCACCGGACTCGACCACGACCCCGCCAATGCTTGTCCCGTGGCCGCCAATGAACTTCGTGGCCGAGTGCAGGACGATGTCCGCCCCCCATTCCAGCGGCCGACAGAGAAACGGCGTGGCGAAGGTGTTGTCGACAAGCAGCGGCAGGTCGTGGGCGTGTGCGATGGCGGCCACCGTTTCGATGTCCAGGACGTTCCCGCCGGGATTGCCGATGGTCTCGCCAAAGAACACCTTGGTGTTTTCGCGCACGGCCGCCTTCCAGGCGTCCGGATCGTCAGGGCCAACCCACGTTAACTCGACCGACATCTTGCCAAGCAGGTGTTTGAGCTGATTGACCGTCCCGCCGTAGAGCGCCGACGACGACACGACGTGGTCCCCGGGTGAGAGCACCGTGAACAGGGTGGCCGCCTGCGCGGCGATGCCGCTGGCGAACGCTACGGCGCCGATGCCACCCTCGAGACTCGCCACGCGCTCTTCGAACACGGCCACCGTCGGATTCATGATCCGCGAGTAGGTGTTTCCGTACTCTTGCAGGTTGAAGTAGGCGGCTGCTGACTCCGGGTCCTCGAACACGTAGCTGGTCGTCTGAAAGATGGGGACCGCACGTGCCCCGGTGTTGGGATCGGGACGTTGACCCGCATGCACTTGCCGGGTCTCGAACCCGAACCGACGAGACTCCTCCATGTCTGGTGACCTCCTATTGTGCTCTGCGCCTACGGCTCCAGGAACGCCCGAATCAGAGGTGTCTGGCGCGCTTCCTCCAGGAGGAAACAGTCGTGCCCATAGGGCGCATCGATGACGTGGAACTCGACGTCCTTCCCGGCCGCGCGAAGTGCGTCCGCCAGCTCGGCTGAGCCCTCGGGAGGATAAAGCCAGTCGGAGCTGAACGAGATGAGGAGCGTGCGTGCAGACACGGCGTTGACGGCACGCGAGAGCTGGCCGGCCCCATATTGTCGGGCCAGATCGAAGTAGGACAGTGCCCGCGAGGTATACAGATAGGTGTTGGCGTCGAAGCGCTTCACAAACGTGCTTGCCTGGTGTCTGAGATAGCTCTCGACCTCGAACTCGGGGGTCGTGAGCTCATAGCGGATGTCATCGGCAGCCCGCAGTCGCCGGCCGAACTTGTTTCTGACCGATGTCGCCGACAGGTACGTGATGTGTCCCACCATCCGGGCCACCCCCATCCCGGCGATAGGCGCTCGCCCCGTCCCGTAGTAGTCCCCGTCCTGCCAGTCTGGGTCCGCCGTGATCGCGTTCCGGGCGATCGCGTTCCACGCGACCCCTTGAGGGTGCAGGGCATGGGTGCTTGCGATCGCGATGACCACATCCACCTGGTCGGGACGCTGCACGGCCCACTCGAGTGCCTGCATCCCGCCCAGCGATCCGCCAGCGACGGCGAACAGTCGCGTGATACCGAGCTCGTCGAGCAGCGCCCGTTGGGCCTTCACCATGTCCGCCACCGTGATGACCGGGAAGTCGGACCCGTACGGGCGACCGGTGACAGGATTGCGGGACGAGGGTCCGGTGGTTCCGCGGCACCCTCCGAGCAGGTTCGGACTGATGATGAAGAACCGGTCGGTATCGAACGCCTTGCCCTGGCCGATCATCCCATCCCACCACCCCAGGCCTCGACCTTGCTCAGTGTCTCGTTCTTCGGCCCGAAATCCGTCTCGCGTGCTCCCGGCGTTCGGAGCAGCGGAGTATCCCGCCGCGTGGGCGTCGCCGCTCAACGCGTGGCACACCAGGATGACGTTGTCACGCGCGGGCGACAGCCTCCCGTAGGTCTCATAGGCGATACGAACCTGCGGGAGTTCGCGACCGCAGTCGAGCAATAGCGGCCGCGGCAACTTGAGGAACTGCGTGTGGATGATGCCAAGGGAACCGAGGGCGGCCTCGGGGGGCGACGCGGTCATCGGGCGATCATATCGCTGCAAAGGTGATTCATCCCGTTGTATGCTTTCTGGTCTCGAAGATCGCGTCCCGACTTAGGCAACCATCCGTCACATCACAAGGAGAGCACTATGGGCGAATCCGCCGTGAACAATGGCGTCAATGTCGATGCACTGTTGGCCGCGCGGGCGGCGCTGACCGAGGCGCCCGCAGCCGCCAAGTTCAAGTGGCGGGCATCCTGCAAGTGGCGGAACGGCACCCACAGTACGTCGTCGGTTCAGGGTTTCCACGGCCTCGGTGAAGAGCAGAACCACAAGACAGAATTCTCGTTCGACGCCGACCACCCCGAGGTCTTCGCCTCAGAGGATCTTGGTGCGACGCCCATCGAGCTTGTGCTCGTTGGTCTGGCAAGCTGCTTGACGGCCGGGGTCGCCGCGGTCGCGCAGAATCGAGGCATCCAGCTCAACTCGGTCGAGGCCAAGCTCGAGGGCGACATGGACCTCCAGGGCATTCTCGGAATCGACAGCGACGTGCGCAACGGGTACGACGATATCAGGGTCAGCTTCGACATCGATGCGGACGCGTCGCTAGAGGACATCGAGGCGCTCGTGGCGCAGTCGCAGAAGCGCTCGGCCGTGTATGACGTTGTGACCAACCCCACCAACGTGACCGTCGCGGTCAACAAGACCACCGCGGCATAGCGGTCGAGAGACGAGTCATCGAACAGATCACCACCGTCGTCATCGGGGCCGGTCACGCCGGGCTCGCGACGAGTCGGTGTCTCACCGAACGGGCGATCGACCACGTCGTCTTGGAACGGGGCGAGGTCGCCAACTCGTGGCGTCGGGAGCGGTGGAACTCTCTGCGGCTCCTGACGCCCAACTGGCAGACCCGACTACCGGGGCATCGGTACGAAGGTACCGACCCGGACGGCTTCATGACGGCGGCCGAGGTGGTCGAGTTTATCGCCGACTTCGCTGTGGCCGCCAAGGCGCCGGTGCGGATCCACACGACGGTCACCTCGGTGCGGCAGACCGACGGCGGCTATCACGTTGCCACCGATCAGGGCGACCTGGGCTGTCGGTCTGTGGTCCTGGCGAGCGGAGCCTGCAACGTGCCAAATGTGCCGGCGCTGCGTCAATCCGTACCCGCGTCGATCACGTGCCTCACGCCGATGGATTACCGCGAGCCGGGTCAGCTCTCGGACGGCGGGGTGCTCGTCGTCGGCGCCTCTGCGACTGGCGTGCAGTTGGCCGACGAGATACACCGCTCCGGTCGACCCGTGACGCTCTCGGTGGGTGAGCACGTGCGTCTACCGAGGACCTATCGCGGCCGCGATATCTTGTGGTGGATGGACGCCTCTGGCGTCTGGAACGAGCGCTACGACGAAATCGACGATCTCACACGCGCTCGTGGTTTGCCATCGCCGCAATTGGTCGGCACCCCCGAACGCATGACGCTGGACCTCAACGCTCTGACCGACGCCGGTGTGGAGTTGGTGGGCCGATGGGGTGCGATCCGAGATGGCAAAGCGCTCTTTTCGGGAGGGCTGCGCAATCAGTTCGCCCTGGCTGACCTCAAGATGAACCGACTGCTCGAGACGTTTGACGAGTGGGCACGCGATCACGGCGACGCTGCCGACACCCAGCCTCCCGAGCGTTTTGAGGCGACGCGCGTGCCAGCGTCGTCACGGCTCGAACTGGATCTGACCAGCGGCAAGATCAGCACGATCGTGTGGGCGACCGGTTTTCGCCCGGACTACAGCTGGCTCGATGTGCCGGTGCTCGATCGAAAGGGGCGTTTGCGCCACGATGGCGGCGTGGTCGACGCCCCGGGTCTCTACGCCATCGGTCTCCCGGTGCTCCGGCGTCGCAAGTCCAGTTTCATCCACGGCGCCGAGGATGATGCGCGCGACGTGATCGAGCACCTCGCCGGCTACCTGGCCGGCTAGGAGCCGGTGTCGCCGTTGTGGTTCCAATCGGCCAACCCGCTCTTTGAGTGGCGAGTCTCTCAGGGCGCCGTGGACGATGCCAAGACGGTGGCCTGTATGTGCGACCGAGTCATCGATTGTGAGAACGATCGCTGTCACTTGATCGTAATGACCCTACGTTCCCTGCAATGTCAATGGTGGTGCCAGTGTTCTGACTATCCTTCCCGAGCGACCGTCAGCGCCCCAAGGCCCGGAGCGCCGCGATCCGACGTAGCACCGGCGGATGAGAATGATGCAGGAACACCTGTAGCGGATGCGGGGTGAGGTTCGCGAGGCTGTCAGCCGACAACTTCGTGAGAGCGGTGACCATTGGTTCCACGCTCCCGGTAGTCTCGGCCGCAAACGCATCCGCCTCGAACTCGTGCTTCCGAGAAAAGAGGTTCACCACCACGGACAGGATGAGCTCGATCGGGGTGAACAGCAGCCCGAAGAAGACCATCCCGGCGTAGACGGAGGGCTCGGAGACGGTGAAGGCATCGAAGAGGCCCGGTTGTCCCAGGAACCGCGACAGCAGCCAGAAGAGCATGCCGGAGTGGGCCATGCCCAGCGCGAAGCTCTTCCAGATGTGCCCGCGCTTGTAGTGCCCGACCTCGTGGGCCACCACCGCGACGAGTTCCGGCGTCGTGTGCCGTTCGATCAGCGTGTCGAACAAGCCGATCCGTTTGCGGCTCCCGAATCCAGTGAAGAAGGCGTTGGCCTTGGCCGATCGGCGTGAGCCATCGATGACGAAGATGTCGGCGAGCGGAAAGCGGGTTGACCGCGCATAGTCGACCAGCGCCTCCTTCAAGTCGGGCTTATCCAGCGGACTGAACGTATTGAAGAGCGGCATGATCCAGGTGGGCGCCAGGAATTGTGCGATCAACGTGAAGGCGATGGTCGCCCCCCAGCACCAGATCCATGCACTCGATCCGGCCCATTCGAAGAAGAACAGCAGCAGCGCGAGCAGCCCGCCGCCCAGCACCGCGCCGAGGGCCAGCCCCTTCAGCCGGTCCAGCAGGAAGGTGCGCGGGGTGGTTCGGTTGAACCCGAACCGTTCCTCGATGACGAAGGTGGCATAGAGCCGAAACGGCAACCCGAGCACCGTCGTGCCGGTCATCAGGGCCCCGACGAAGAGCAGGCCGGTCGGCACCGGGCCGAACCCGAAGGCCCGGCAGCTCTCGTCGAGCCACCCGAACCCGCCGAGTTGCCAGAACAGGAGCAGCCCGGCGAGGCTGACGGTCCCCTGGAGCAGACCGAACCAACTTTGCGTGCGTGTGTACGCCTGCGAGCGAACGTAAGAGTCGTCGTCATACACCGAACGGAAGTCGTCAGGCACGGTGGGGCTCATCGCGCGCACGTTCAGCAGGCTCGTCACCACCGACAACACGAACTCACCGACCAGGGCGACGAGGACGATCCAGGCGTAGATGTTCATTCGTGGGTTCGGCCAAACGCCTGGTGATTATACTGAGGGGCTCCGTCTCCTGGCCACGACGAGGACCTGTCCATGACCACGACTTCGACCCAGTCACGCTCTATGACGATAGGCGGCGCCGCCGCCACCGCCACCGCTCACTTTGACGTCATCAATCCGGCCACGGGCGAGCCATTCGGCGCGGCGCCCGAGTGCTCGCGAGGCCAGCTCGACGCCGCGATGGCCGCGGCCACCAGCGCCTTCGCTGACTGGCGTCGCGACGAACCGGCACGGCGGCAGGCGCTGGTGAGCTGCGCCGATGCCATCACGAGTCATGCGGAGGAACTGGCCCAGATTCTGACGAGGGAGCAGGGCAAACCGCTCGCGAAGGCGGCCGGCGAGCTGGCGGGCGCGGCGAAGTGGTTCACCTACACCGCCAAGCTGGAGATGCCGGTAGAGGTGGCGCTCGACAATGCTCGCGTCAGGGTCGAGGTGCGTCGTCGTCCCCATGGCGTCGTCGCGGCCATTACCCCGTGGAACTACCCGGTCTCGCTCGCGGTCTGGAAGATCGCGCCGGCGCTGCTGGCGGGGAACACCATGGTGTTGAAGCCCTCGCCGTTCACGCCGCTGGCCACCCTGCGGATGGGTGAGATTCTGCGAGATGTGCTACCCGCCGGCGTGCTCAACGTCGTGAGCGGCGGCGACGAGTTGGGGGCCTGGATGACGGCGCACCCGGCCGTCCGGAAAATTTCGTTCACAGGATCAGTCGCCACGGGCAAGCTCGTGGCCGCGGCGGCGGCGCCGGATCTGAAACGGGTGACCCTCGAGCTCGGCGGCAACGATCCAGCGCTGGTGCTGGAGGACGTCGACGTGAGCCGGGTGGCGAAACGCATCTTTTGGGGCGCGTTCGAAAACTGCGGTCAGGTGTGCAGCGCCATCAAGCGAGTTTATGTGCCGGAATCACTCTATGGGCCGATGCTCACCGAGCTTGGCGACCTGGCGCGGAATGTCCACGTCGGCGATGGGCTCGATGTCGACAGTCAGATGGGCCCATTGAACAACCGACCGCAGTTCGAGCGGGTCCAGGAACTGGTAGAGGACGCGAAACGGGTGGGCGGCAAGGTGGTGGCCGGCGGTCAGCGCCTGGGCGACCGCGGCTATTTCTACGCTCCCACCATTGTTGGCGAGGTACGGGACGGGGTCCGGCTGGTCGATGAGGAGCAGTTCGGTCCGGTGCTGCCGGTGGTGCCGTACGCTGATCTCGACGACGCGGTCGAGCAAGCCAACGCGACTCATTTTGGCTTGAGTGGTTCGGTGTGGTCGAGCGACAGCGTCAAAGCCGAAGAGGTGGCTGGTCGGCTCGAATGCGGCACGGCCTGGGTCAACCAGCACCTCAATGTGCTGCCGCACGCGCCCTTCGGCGGGGCCAAGTGGTCGGGCATCGGAGTCGAGAACGGCCCCTGGGGGCTGCTCGGTTTCACGGAAATTCAGACAATCAACGTAGCTAAATAACGGGTTTCCTGGCGCAGGTCGGAGTGGCGTCCTCGTTCGCTGGCGGGGTACCGGTCTTCGGTGTCTGGTACAATCAACTGTTCGACGGCAGCAGCTGTGTGCTCACAGTTACTCTTGTTAGTCGTTTCGACTCATGCCCGATTTTCACTATCAGCCCCTGTTTGAACGGGGCCCCGACACCACGCGCTATCGCAAGTTGACCTCCGACGGCGTCTCCACGGTTTCGGTCGACGGGCGCGAACTGCTCAAGGTCGAGCCGGAGGCGTTGCGCCTGCTGGCGCAGACGGCCTTCGACGACATTTCCCACCTGCTTCGACCGGCCCACCTTCAGCAGTTGCGGTCGATTCTCGATGACCCGGAGTCGTCTGAGAACGACCGGTTCGTGGCGCTCGAACTGCTTCGTAACGCCAACATCGCTGCCGGGCGCGTGCTGCCGGGTTGTCAGGACACCGGGACGGCGATCGTCATGGGCCACAAGGGTGAGAACGTTGTCACCGGGGCTGACGATGGTGTGGCACTGTCGCAGGGCATCTACGATGCCTACGATCAGCGCAACCTGCGGTACTCGCAGATGGCTCCGCTCGACATGTTCACGGAGAAGAACACCGGGTCGAACCTGCCGGCACAAATCGAGATCTACGCGGAGCCAGGTGACGAGTACGAGTTGCTGTTCATTGCCAAGGGTGGCGGGTCGGCCAACAAGTCGTTTCTGTACCAGCAAACCAAAGCGCTGCTGAACCCCGCATCTCTGCTCGCGTTCGCCGAGGAGAAAATGCGGTCGATCGGCACCGCCGCCTGCCCGCCCTACCATCTCGCGTTGGTCATCGGTGGCCCGTCGGCCGAGTTCACCCTCAAGACGGTGAAGCTGGCCAGCACGCACTATCTCGACACCCTCCCGACCAGCGGCAACGAGCATGGCCGTGCGTTCCGCGATCTGGAGATGGAGGCGCAGATTTTCGATATCTGTCAGAACATCGGTATCGGGGCGCAATTCGGCGGCAAGTACTTCGCGCACGACGTGCGGGTGATCCGCTTGCCGAGACACGGTGCCTCCTGTCCGGTGGGACTCGGGGTGTCCTGCTCCGCCGACCGTCAGGCCCTGGCGAAGATCACCCACGACGGCGTGTTTCTCGAACAGCTCGAAGAGAACCCGGCGCAGTATCTGCCGGACGTCACGACCGAGGAGCTCGACGACGACGTAGTACGGGTCGATCTCGACCGGCCGATGGCCGAGATACTGGCTGAGCTGAGCAAATACCCGGTGGCGACCCGGTTGTCCCTGTCCGGCCCGATGATCGTGGCGCGTGACATCGCGCACGCAAAATTGAAGGAACGGCTCGACCGGGGCGACGAGTTGCCGGCCTATATGCGGGACCGAATGGTCTATTATGCCGGGCCCGCGAAGAAGCCGGACGGACGACCCTCAGGCTCGTTTGGTCCCACCACGGCCGGCAGGATGGATTCCTACGTCGACCTGTTCCAGAGCCACGGGGGCAGCCTGGTGATGCTGGCCAAGGGCAACCGGTCGCGTCAGGTCACCGAGGCCTGTCACAAACACGGTGGTTTCTACCTGGGGTCGATCGGCGGCCCGGCGGCCCGGCTGGCCGACCACAGCATCAAACATGTCGAGGTGCTCGAGTATCCCGAATTCGGGATGGAAGCGATCTGGAACATCGAGGTGGAGGACTTTCCTGCCTTCATCATCGTTGACGACAAAGGGAATGACTTTTTTACCAAGCTGCTGGAGACGAAGCCGGTCACGTTCATCCGGTCTTCGTAGTCGTCCATGGTGGTATTTTCCGCACGTCGTCAAGAACGCAACACGTCATCTGGGGAGGAAACAATGCGGTTAGCAAAAGTAGGTATCGGAGTCGTGACGATGGTCCTGTGCGCCAGCATGGCTGCAGCTCAGGGTCGACCGCTGAGCCCGCGTGGCCAGACGTCGACGCAGATCGGCGGCAGCTTCAACGCTGAGGGGGCTTACTCCGGCGGCAAATGGATCGACATCGACTACGGCCGGCCGATCCTGCGGGGCCGGACGAATATGTTTGGCGAAGGCGGCGACTACAGCACCACGATCTACGCGGGTGCGCCCATCTGGCGCGTCGGCGCCGACGTGACCACCCGCATCACGACTGAGGCGACCTTGGTGTTCGATGGCAAGACGCTGCCGCCCGGCGAGTACAGCATGTTCGCCGATTTGGCCAACCCGACCGCGTGGACGCTGGTGTTCTCCAACCTGGGCGCGAAGCAGAGCTTCCGGGAAGAGACGGAGAACGCGGTGTGGGGTGGCTACGGTTACACCGATGGTCTCGACGTGCTGCGGGCCCCGATGACGGTGTCCGAGCATCCGGTGAGCGCAGACCAGCTCATCGTGGCGTTTACCGACATGACCCAGCAGGGTGGCAACCTGACCATCTGGTTCGCCGACCAGATCGCGACCATCCCGTTCCAGGCCCGATAGCCGGCAGGGACACAGTGCTCAACGGCGGCGCGGCCTTCGTGGCTGCGCCGCTCGCTCTGCCTGACTTGTCTGGTCCGCGGACTCTTCGGCGCTATCGGCGTAGCCGCGGGTCTTCAAACCCGCCCAGCGTTCGCGTTTCCCGCCCTCCTGCCGTAGCCCCATTGGGGGGATGCAGGCGTGGGGTTCGGGGCGCAGCCCGTCTGTGTACCCAAATGTCAAATGACGCCCACGCTCGACCGTCCGGCGATGCGCCGGAGCCGCTGTACGACACGACTGTCCCAACCCCCACGCACGCCGAGCTCGCCCGCACGTTGGTGTCGCGTATCACCACCGGCACGTTGTGCACGTTGGCGACGGAACCGGACGGATACCCCTACGGTTCGTTCGTGACGGTGGCGTTCGACGAGGGGAACCCGGTGTTTCTCGTCAGCACGATGGCCGAGCACACCCGAAACCTGCAGGAGGACTCGCGAGCGTCGTTGCTGGTGGCTGAAACCGGCTCGGACGACCCGCTGGCCAACGGACGCGTGACCCTGCTCGGTCCGTGCACGCGGGTGGACGGTGATGCCGGCCGTGCCCGCATCGCGTTTCTCGCTACGCATCCGAACGCCGCGTACTACGTGGACTTCGGTGATTTCGCCTTCTGGCGGCTGCGGGTCGAATCAATCCGATATATCGGCGGCTACGGCCGGATGTCCTGGGTGGAGGCGGTCGACTGGCACGCGGCGGAACCGGACCCGCTAGCTGGCTCGGCCGCCGGCATCATCGCGCACATGAACGACGATCACGCGGACGCCATGCCGCTCTACTGTCGGGCGTTCTCCAAGGCCACCGAGATCACGGGCGCCACCATGACCGGTGTCGATCGGTACGGGTTCGAGATGTCGGCCGTGACGAAGGAAGGTCCGCGACCGGTCCGGTTGGCGTTTCCAGACCCGGTTGCGACTCCCGAGCAGGTCCGAACCGTGCTCGTCGCGATGCTGAAAACGGCTCGGGCGAAGTTGGCCTGATCTCCCGACCCCCCTCCCTGGGGGAGAGGGGTCAGGAGTCTGTGTCTCAGCGTCCGCGGCTACGGCACCATTAAGTGGGCTTCGGTCGTACCCCCCGCCATGACGTAGGCGCCGCCGGCGTCGCGGCTGTCCGGGAAGCCAGAGGAGGCCCCGGTCGCTCCAGGCATGGCGATGGTCGTATGCACGCCGGCGCTCGCCATGTCAGGGCCGTTCATCGACCTGAACCACGAGCCGTATTCCACGTCCTCGCGGCTGCCGGCGGTGGCGGCGGCGGCCACTAGCGCCCGTTCACTCGCGGCGTCGGTGCTCTCGGCGCGAAACCGTCGGTTCTGCGCGACCCGGTCGAGGTTGGCCAGACTCGTGCACTGGACCGCGAACGGCGGCCGGTCGCGCTGGTCCGCCCGGCTGTAGCAGACAATCTGGTTTGTACCTTCTTTGATCGTCGTATAGGTGTGGTCGGCGGCCCACTTGACGACGGTCGCGTCGTCACGGCCCCGTCGCGGCGCCGCGGCCAGGGAATTTTCGATGAGTTCTGCGTTCGATTGGGCGTAGGCGCCGGTCGAGAATGCGGCTATTCCGACGGCAAGGAGTACGATGCGCTTCATGGCATTACCTCTGTTTGGGAAACAGTGTGAACGGATCGATCCGCCACGAGTGATGCACCCTCAGCGCGGACCGGCGCGTGAACGAGTCTCTCAATCATACGACGGTGGGGCGCGACGATGCGCTTACCAGAATGTGTTTTCGGGGCAGGTTCCGTCTCTGGAGGTGATCTGGGCCACCAGAGCCGGACAACGTGCGTGGACGAGACCTAATCTAACAGGTTGCTAAAAATCGTCCGAGGGCGGTTTGCTGACGAGGCGTCTGTCTGGCCAGGCACGAGGAGGGAGCAGCCAGACGCCTCGTCAGAAAACCAAGTCAGAATTGGATAGATGTTGCTTCGATGTTGTCCTGATCGGACCGCCGTGACGGCCACCGCCGCCTGGTCGTGCGTCGTTGTGCTCACGATTGGCTGCGGGGGCGGCGCCGCCCCGGAGCGTCCGGCCGGCGCGTTGGCGCCGACGTTGGCGGGGTATCCGAGCGGGGCGATGACCATCATCGCGCCTGCCAATCCCGGTGGTGGATGGGATCAGACCGCGCGGCAGATCCAGCAGGTGTTGGCCGAGGTCGGCGTGCTCGGGGTGCCGGTGGAAGTGGTCAACCGGGGCGGCGCCGGCGGCACGATCGGGTTGTCCGACCTCGTCACGAGGCACCGCAACAACCCGCATACGCTGATGGTGTTCGGTCAGGTCATGCTGGGCGCCATCCGCACGAACGCCAGTCCGGTGTCAATCAAGGACACGGTGCCGCTGGTCCGCCTGCTGAACGAATACGAGGTCGTGGCCGTGCCCGCCGACGCGTCGTATCAGACGTTCGCCGAACTGATCGATGACTTCCGTCGCGAGCCGGAGCGCATCAGTTGGGCCGGCGGGTCGGCCGGCGGCATCGACCACATCCTTGTGGGTCTGCTGGCTCTGGCGGCCGGCGTCGACCCGAGCCGTGTGAACTACATCGCCCATGCCGGGGGCGGAGAAGCGGCCGTCGCCGTGATGGGCGGCCACGTCTCGGCCGGCGTCTCCGGCTTCGGTGAGTGGAAGCCCTATGTGGGCACCGGCCGGATGCGTCTCTTGGCCGTGTCGTCGGCCGACCGGATCGACGGTGACGACACGCCCACCATTCGAGAGAGCGGGCTCGACGTCGCCATCGCCAACTGGCGCGGTCTCGTGGCATCCCCCGGCGTCGACGCCGAGACGCGGGAGTGGTTGGTCACCGCGTTGGGCCGGATGCGCGACTCCAGCGCGTGGCAAGACATCTTGCTCGCTAACGAGTGGGAAGACAGTTTTCTGACCGGCGCGGCATTCGATCAGTTCCTCACCGAAGAGCGAGCCACCGCCGACGCGGTATTGCGCTCGATCGGACTGGTCGAGTAGTCCCGATGGTCATGCCACCGGACCACCGTCTCGCGGCCGTGCTCATCGTGGGCAGTGTGACCTACCTGCTCGGCGCCTTCCAGATCAGCGTCCCCGAGGGGCAGTACGCCGCCGTGGGGCCACGGCTGTTCCCGCTCGTCATCGGCCTGGGACTCCTGACCAGCGCAGTCTCCATCGGGGTATCCGCCACCGCCGAAGTGAGGCTACCGCCGGTGCATTGGGGTGTCGCCGCGTCGTGTGCGCTCGCGTTTCTGGTCTACATCGCCGCCCTCGCTGTGGTCGGCTATCTTCCGGCGACGGCGGTGTTTCTTGTGCTCCAGTCCCGACTACTCGGCAGTCGCGACTGGGCTCGCGACCTGATCGTCAGCGTTGCCATCACGGTGTCGGTCTACGGCGTGTTCCGTCTGCTGCTCGGCCTCAGTCTGCCGGCCGGCCTCTTGGGGTAGTGTTCTGGCTCAACTCGGCGACAACCTGGTCCTTGGCTTCGGCGCGGCGCTGGCCCCGCTGAACCTGCTGCTCGGACTGGTGGGAGTCATCCTGGGCACCGCGGTCGGGGTACTCCCGGGGATCGGGCCGGCGCTCACCATCTCCCTCCTCCTACCGCTGACGTTCGGCATGGACCCGGTCGGCGCGTTCATTCTGTTCGGCGGCATCTACTACGGTGCGATGTACGGCGGGTCGACCACCTCGATTCTCGTGCGGATACCTGGCGAGGCGTCCAGCGTGATGACCGCGCTGGACGGCTATGAGATGACCCGGCAGGGACGTGGCGGCGCCGCGCTGGCCACGGCGGCCATTGGATCGTTCGTGGCTGGCACATTCGCCACGGTCATGCTCATGCTCACGGCGCCGGCGCTCGTGGAACTCGCGCTGGGTTTTGGGCCGACGGAGTACTTCGCGCTCATGGTGCTGGCGCTCACAGCGGTGGGGGGGATGACCGGTGGCGCACCGGTCAAGGGGGCGTTCGCGACGTTCCTGGGATTGGCGATCGGGACCATCGGCATCGACCTCCAGACTGGACAAGCTCGCTTCACGTTTGGGGTTCCGGGCCTGCTGGGCGGCCTGAACGTGGTGGTGGTCACCGTCGGTCTCTTCGCCGTCGGTGAGGTGTTCTGGCACGCGGCGACGCACCGGGTGTCTCGCGAGACCCCGGCGCCGTTGGGCGGCCCGGTCAGGCTTATGGGGGACGACTGGCGTCGGTCGGTCCCAGCCTGGTGTCGTGGCACCCTGGTGGGGTTCTTCACTGGCGTCCTCCCGGGCGCGGGCGCCACCGTGGCGAGTTTTCTGGCCTACGCTGTCGAGAGACGGGTCTCGAAGACGCCCGCGGCGTTTGGCCACGGCGCCATCGAGGGTGTCGCCGGTCCCGAGGCGGCGAACAACGCCAGTGCCGGTGGCAGCCTGGTCCCGCTGCTCGCGCTGGGGATCCCCGGGTCCGGCACCACGGCGGTCATGCTGGCCGCGTTCCAGATGTACGGGCTTCAGCCCGGGCCGTTGCTGTTCAGCCAGGAATCCGGGCTGATCTGGGGGCTGATCGCCAGCCTGTATGTGTCGAACGTGTTACTGCTCGTGCTCAACTTGCCGTTGATCCGGGTTTGGGTCCGGTTGCTGTACGTGCCGAGGTCGTTGCTTTTCGCCGTCGTCCTCGTGTTCGCCACGCTCGGGGTCTATTCCCTGAACAACAATCTGTTCGACGTAGCGGTTGTGTATGTCCTGGGGGTCATGGCGTTCTTCATGCGACGCCACGGGGTTCCGCTCGCGCCGACTGTGCTCGGGGTGGTGCTGGGTCCTCTGCTGGAGCAACATTTCCGCCGAGGGATGGCGATCTCCGGTGGAGATCCCAGCGTGTTTCTCACGCGTCCCGTGTCGGCCACGATCCTCGCGCTCACGGCGGCTGTGGTGCTTGTCCCGATGCTCGTCCGGGTTCGGGCCGCCCGCGGAGCTCCCCGCTCTCCTCGCGATTCGTCGTAGCCGCAGGTCTTTAGCCCGCCCGCGGGACGCAGACCGGCAGCTACGTGGCGCACTGGCGCATCGCCCCTGCTTATCGTGCGGCGTCGGGGTTGGTGTTCTCGCTCGTGGAGACGCTGAACTTCCGGTAGTTGCCATACCGCGCGGTGCTGGTGGTTCGTCCCCCGCGCCGTTCCGAGTAGCGTTCCCGCATCTCGGTCGGGACCCACAGGCCTACGTTCGGATTGAGTGCAAACATGACCTCAGCGACCGCTTCCGTCGCCGGGACCTCGCGGCCGACCGACGGGTGATGCAGTTCGATCTCCGTTTCGAAGACCGTGCCGGCGTCCGGATCGATGCAGAACCGGCCGTTCGATGGCAGACTGATGTTCTGAAACCCGCGTGTAAGGGTGGGAGTCACGATTTCCTCGTAGCGGATGTTCCAGGCGGTGGGGTGGTCGTCACCGCAGCCCACGCCATCTTGCTCGAACCGGAAGCGCGCCGTATTCGCCGGGAGCAGGTAGGACAACGCGTAGGTTGGGATGTTGAAGGTACGGCTCGTCGTGCCCAAATTGTACCGGGAGCTCTCTTCCACGATGCGCCGGGCTCGGGCGACGGCGGTAGTCGTGTCGTCGAGAAAGAGCGAAGCCAGACGGTCCTGCCGGTCCCGCACGCGCTGGCCGTTAGCCTCGAACACGTCTCGGAACCCCGTCCAGGCGGCATCCTCTCCGAGCCGGACCAGCAGAAACTCTGAGCGAAGTCGGGTGCGCGTCGGGTTGACCCGGCCCCGCCGGAAGTGGGACTGACGATAGTCCTCCTCCATCACCACCGTTGTCAGCTCTTTGACGTACACCTCGACATACGCGGACGCGCGAGCGACCACTTCGTCGACCGTCAAAGACTCCTGCGCCGCATCCGCCGGCGTCGCGAGGAAGCAGGCCACGACCAGGGTCGCGCCGCGAACCCAGCCTGCGCCCTCGAACCCGTGCATCTTGCTGCCAATCACAACTATTTAGTGAGTATACGCCGCGCCTAGTCGGTGTCAGAGTCAGACGGTGGGGGGATGTCCAGCCCCACCGCGCGCATGATCGCGAGGGCGTTGCTGCGGGTCACCGGTCCTGGTTTCAAGCGGTAGTCGAACCGCATTTCGCCCTCGACCAGTGCGTCGTCGAAGTGCACGTTGCAGGTCCGCGGCGCGAGGTCGTCGGCGATCTTGGCCAGTGCGAGGTCGTGCGTCGTGACCAGACCGCCTGCGCCCAGCGAGAGTAGTGATCGGAGCAGGCCACGCGCGCCTTCGGTGCGGTCGTGGGAGTTGGTGCCGTGGAGCAGTTCGTCGAACAAGAACACGGTCGGTCCAGTTCGGGCCGCGTCCACCACCTGGCTCAGGCGGAGCACTTCAGCGTAGAACCGGGACCGGCCGGCCTGGAGCGAGTCTTCGATCCGCAGCGTGGCGCCCAGTGCTGCGGGTGAGAGTCGCAGTCGGCGCGCCCGGACCGGCGCCCCCATCAGGGCCATGACGGAGCCGACGCCAATACTGCGCAGTAGCGTGGTTTTTCCCGACATGTTCGAGCCGCTCACGATCAAGACCTGCGGCGCGGCGCCCAGGGTCACGTCGTTGGGCACGGCCTCGACGACCGGAATCAGTGGATGCGCCAACGCCTCCGCCTCGTAGACCGGTGGCGTGGCGATGTCGACCACGTCTGGGAACGGATCCTCCGGGCGTTCGTACGCATACGCGCTCAGCGCGGACAGCGCCTCGAATTCGCCGATATGGTCGAGCCAGCGTGAGACGTCGGCACCGTGTCGCGCCCGCCAGCGTTCGACCGCAAATGCCAGGTGCAGTTGCCAGAACAGGAGTAAAGCGATCGGCATGAAGATGATGTTGTGAGCCCAGTCGTGCCGCTCAAGCAGCCGTTCCAATTGACGGACCGCGTCGGGGATCACTCCATCGGAGGTGGTGAGCGCGTCTTGAATTGCGGACAGTCGCGCCGATGTCACCGACTCGCCGTGTACGAGTCGGCAGACCGCGCCAAGGACCACCAGCTCTCGGGCGGGTGCGTCGGCGGCATGGAGGATCTCTTGGGTTCGGCCGGTGAACAGACGCACGAAGAGCGCGAGGGCGAGCAACGCGGCTGTCGGCAGAGCGATGGTCGCGCCCTGATTCCACGCGACGAAGGTCAGCGGCGTCAGGGTCGTCAGCACGACCGCGACGATCTGCGGCCAGTGTCCGCTGAGTACCGGAGCCGCCGTCGCCCAGTGCACGAGAGCGCTCGGTTGCACCGTGGCACGCATGGCAGCGCCGGCGGCGGCCAGCTGCTCGCGCATATTCACGCGACCCCGCAGCTCGCGGACCGCCTCCTGCCGGCCATGCACCGTCTGCCGGTCGCCCGGGGTCAGGAGCCATTTGGCGAGGGTCGACTCTCCTGTCCGGGTCTGGGCCGTATTCAGGAGTTGAAACACCGACCCCGGGCCGAACAGATCGAGGTCTTGGCTGAACAGGTGATCGACGTCGGCAAATTGTTCGCCCGTCGCGCCGATTCCGGACCAGGTGTCGCCGAGGCGCGCCAGCCCATGTTCGTACCACGCGACCGCTCGGTTGAGCCGGTCCCGCGCCAGCAATACCCGGTCGTGCGCGACGACCAGACCGGCGAACGCGGCGACCGGGGCGGCGAGCCACCAGGCCGACATCCATCCTCCGTACAACGCGCCCCACAGGAGCACGCCGCCCGTCAGGAAGGTGACGAGGCGGGCGTGGCTGACCTGATCGGACTTTCGCGCGAGCGCGGCCGAGTCGCCACGGCGCTTGGCCAGTAGCCGTTGGTACGTGTCCAGCGGTGGAGAAGGCGTGGGCACCGGGGGCGTGTCAATTCAGGTTGGCGAGTTCAGCCGGACCGACCGCGTCGGCTGGACCCTGGAAGATAGCGTTGAACAGCAGCTTGAAGGTACCCCGCGTCTGGGTGCGGAACGCAACCTGGCTCCCGAGCGTGACGACCGATCCCTGACCGACCGTGAACGCCACCACGTTGGCTTGGTTGCGCAGCAGCTCGTCCCCCAGCAGCCAGCCGCTGGCCACCATGTCCTCTTCGTCCGGATACCTCGATACCGTTTCGGCCGAGATGCCAAAGCTGGGCGTCAGTCGATACGCCTGATCGAAGCGAAAGAAGACCGGCCAGCGTGCCGGCATGCCGAACGCGACCGGATGCGCCGGATTGAATTCCTGTTTCAGGAGCGAACCGGGGCAATAGAAGACCGATGTTGGCTCCACCACCCGGTCACGCAGGGCGGCCAGCAGCTGCGCCGGACTCTGAAACGCGTCACGCAATGCCTCGGTGGCCTCGTCTCTTCCGCGGCGCTGCGGGTCCGGCGTGGGAGGTCGGAGCCCGCGCGCGGGCAGGACCGGCTCAATCGGCAGATCCAGCAGCTCGCGCGCCGTACTCACGGCGCTGCCAAGCGCCACGAGGGTGCCGCCGTCACGCACCCAGTCGGCGAGCTTTCGCCACCCCGCGTCGCCGACCCCGAACGCCCAGCGCCACGTCTCGTCGTGCCGCTGCGGATCGAGGCCAGAGACGATGCGGCTTCGGGTCGTCCCCGATGGCAGCACGATGACGTCGTAGGTGTCGGACAGGTCACCCGCGAAATCGAGCGACGACACTTCGGTGTGTCCCAGCTCGTACTGTTCGAACAACCACCGCATCCAGCCGCCCGGCATGTTGTTGGCCGCGCGCCACAGGCCGACGCGGGTCGGAGTATCCCATCGGAACCCGGAGACGTCGGGCGGTTCATCGGCTCCCGTCACCACGAGCCCCGTCTCGTCGGAGACGGCCCGGAGCAGACGGGTCGCGTCGTCCGTGGGTGGCACTATCCAGGTGCCCGGCGCGTGATCGCGCCCCTGACTGGTGAATCCTTCGGACACGCGTGACAGGCTGATCCCAGCCTGTTGCAACCGCGCGACGGCCAGGAAGCCGGCGTTCGATTCCGGTCCGATCAAGTAGGCCCAGCCCGGCGTTGCCGGTATCGGTGTGCGCCGCGGTGTGATCTCGGAGAGCTGCACCAGGTTGGCGTCCGCCAGGTCTGCCTTCACCGGTTGGTCGATCTGGTCGACGTCCACGCCCATGAGCAGGCCCAGTGTCTGCGCGGTCACGTCATACGGCGGGATGGGCGGACCGCCGGGGTAGTACCGGAGGTCCGGATACACCTGTGTTTCGAGCATCGTCTTCGCGAAGGCCCCGGCCGGCTGAGCGAGCTGCACCACCCATGAGCCGGCGGGATAGGGGTAGCCCCCGGCGGTGAAGGGGCTCCGTGCCTGATCGATGTCGACCTCGGCCGTGTGTAGCAGCTCGAGCAGTTCGTAGGTCTCGAACGGGTCGCGCTGGTCGGCGCTGATGACGAAGGCGTATGGCGCCTCGTCCCGCGTCACCCAGTCGCGATGCACCTTGTAGTAGTTCTCCATCCACGAGGTGCGGTTCTTGGACACCTGCTCCAAGGCGGCGAACACCGCCGTGTAGCCGTAATCGACGATGTCGCGCAATCGCCACACGCCCTTGTCGTATGGCACCGGAAAATTCACGCGCGCGTCCTGCGGACCCAGCGGTACATCGACGCCGGCCGGGTTCACGAACGGGTCGGCCAGCCGCGCGCTGGCGATCTCGGTCAGGATCCGCGGTTGGCCGTGGTAGAGCATGTATTGGCGCGCTGGGGCCCACAGGTCGTATTGCTCGCCATACACCACCCCACGCTTGCCGTCCGAGACCAGGGCGGCGGCCATCGCCGTGCCGATCTGGGCCTGACCCTCGAGCAACAGCGGATGAATGTTGGGGTCGTGCGGATCGCGATAGGGCGGTACGAAGATGCGGGCTCCGTTTGGCCCCATCTGGTGCATGTCGTGGGTCACCTGCGGCTTCAGCTCGCGGTGAATATCCAGTGCCAGCCGGGTCTCCGTCTGGGTGAACATGAACCAGTCACGGTTGTCATCGTGCCCCGTGTAGTGGTGATACAAGTCTGGATACGTGCGGTTGAAGGCGGTGTCTTTCGTGTCGTACCAGTGGTCGATCACCAGCACCTGTCCGTCCGGGTTCTGGGACGGGACGACGAGCACCACCACGTCGTCGAGCAGCGCGGCGATCTCAGGAGACGTATCGGCGGCCAGTCGGTGCGCGATCTTGATGAGCGTTTGCGTGTTGCCGACCTCGGTCGAGTGAATGGTTGCGTAGAGGAAGTAGAACGGCACTCCTTCTCGGGCGAGCGCCAGGGCGTCCGCTTCGGACAGCCCGCGGGGATCGTTCAACCGGTGGTTGATCTCCACCAGCCGGTCCATCCGCGCCAGGTTGGCGGCCGAACTGATGGTAGCCAGCACATACGGGTTGCCGAGCGTGGTGGTGCCCCTGCGCTCGTACTCGACCCGGTCTGACCGGTTCGCCAGCAGCTGGAGATAGTCGAGAATACGCGGGTACCGGGCCATCTCGCCATCGGTCCCGATCTCGAAGCCGAAGAAGTCGGTCGGATGAGGGATTTCCTGGCCGGCGGCCGATGGTGCGACCGCGAGCCACAGGATCAGAGCGGCGGCAAGGACGGGGCGCATGCGCATGAACCGCAGAATATCATCAGGCCAGAAACCGCCGAAGGAACGTGACGAACGCCTGGACGTCGGCGAAGGTCGAGGCCAGACCGAGCGAGACGCGGACTGCGCCCGGGCTTTCCCCTCCGTCCAGGCACCGGCCGAAGTCATTTTTTGTCATCCGGTCGCCACTGGCCGCCAGACAACGGTCGAGTTCGCCTGGTGACAGTCCCAGCGCCACCTCTCCCGCGCCCGGATTACAGAAACACCCGGTGCGAAGCGCGATCCCTGACTGGGCCGCGCTGGTCTCTATCGCGGTGTGGCTCAACACGGGGCCTGCCGCGTCATGCACGCTGAAGGCGATGGTGGCCCCCCGGTTATCGGTGCTCAGCGGACCGAAGATGGTCACAAGCCGTGCTCCATCACCGTGCCGTAGCGAGCTCAGCGCGTCCAACAGCCATCCGGTCAGACATCGGACCCGCTCATGCACCAGGTCCACCCCCATGTGTTCAAGGAACGTCAGCCCGGCGTCCACCGCAGGGATGTTCGAATAGTCCAGCGTGCCGTCTTCGAAGGCCGCCGCTCCCTCGGCCAGAAAGTGTCGGTCGCTCTGGACCGAGGCAACGGTGATGGTGCCCCCCGAGAACCACGGACGGTGCAGCTTCTGGAGTGCGTCTCGCTTGGCGATCAAGCAGCCGATGCCGGTCGGATACCCGAACATCTTGTAGAACGACAGCGCGACATAGTCTGGGTGTACGCGGCTCAGGTCGAGTCGGTTGGTCGGGACAAAGGCCGCCGCGTCGAGCAGCACGTCCCACCCGCGACCCTGCGCCGCCGCGATCCACTCGAGCGGGTGCTGTACGCCCGAGAAGTTCGATTGGGCTGGGTAGGCGAACAGATGGCGTCCGCCCGGTGCCGTCCGGTTGGGCAGTTCGTCAAGGAGCCGTTCGAGCCCCGACCCGTCCACCCGGAGATCGGGTGGCTCGACCGGCACGTAGGTCGTGGTGGCGCCATGCGCGCGGTCGAACTCGCGTATGCCATTCACCGAGTTGTGGTTGTCGAATGTCAGCAGTAGCTGGTCGCCCGGCTCGAAGGGGTAGGCCTCGCCAACCAGCTTGAGGGCGTGACTCGCGTTGGCCGTAAACACCACAGCGTACTCGTCCGCCGATGCGTTGAAGAAACTGAGGATGTGGGCCCGACACCGCTCGATCAACGAGCCTGACAGCGCCGACGCCGGGTTCACCGAGTGTGGATTTCCGAGCACGCGCGTCGTCAGAAACGCGGCATGGTCCGCGATGAGTGACTCCGGATACAGTCCGCCACCGGTGTAGTCGAGATAGATCAGGTGCTGGTCGTCCAGCCGTCGGAATTCAGTTGCGCGGACCTCGTCGATCGCGGTGGTTCCCGCGTAGGTCGGATAGGCCGCGAGGAACGCGGCGTGCTCGCGTCCGAGCGCGGATGGTGACGATGATGATGACGGTGGCGACATGCGTATCCTCAGGCCAGACTATCACCCGATTGATTCCGGTTCCGGCTCGACCTATGCTGCTGGCATGGAGAGATGTAACAGGAGGACTCGGGCGTCGGTACGGCTCTCAGCGAAGCGGGCTCCCATTTGGACGCTGGTGGCGCTCTTCTGTGCGCTTGGTGCGCTGTCGGCACCGACCGAGGCGCAGGAGCCGGGTCGGGCCGAGCGACACCGGGTGCCGGCGGACTTCATGAGCTTCCAGGGGGCGCCTTGGCTCGAACGGGATGAGCGTGTCGAGGAGGAGCAACCGGATGCGGTGCTCGACGCGATGGCGCTGGATCCCGGCGATGTGGTCGCCGATATCGGTTGCGGGTCCGGCTACTATGCCAGGCGGATGGCGGTGCGGGTCGGGGGCGCGGGGCGTGTCTACTGCGTCGACATCCAGCCGGAGATGCTCGAGATCATGGGCGAGCATGCGGAGCGAGAGGGGATCACCGGTATCGTCCCGGTGCTGAGTGAGGTCGATGATCCGAAGCTCCCGGAAGGGGAGATCGATTGGATCATTCTGGCCGACGTGTATCACGAGATGTCGGACTTCGAGGCCATGCTGGCCGGCATGCGCCGCTCGCTGGCCCCGGGCGGTCAGATCGCGTTGCTCGAATACCGCGTGGAAGATGGCACCGGCGACCACCTGAAGGCGGACCACGCCATGTCGGTGCGGCAGGTGCTGGCCGAATGGATCCCCGGCGGATTTGCGCTGGTCGACCTGCTCGAGTTCCTGCCCGGGCAGCATCTCTTCATTCTGAAAGCGGCGGGCGACGCGACCGTCCCCGGCGATCCGATTCTCAACCTCGACCTGCTCGAGGCGTCCGAGCGCGGACTGATCGAGGCCGACGCGGTCGGCGACAGCGACTCCGGAGTCACCGTCCGGATACGCAACCTGACTGACGACCGACTCCTCGTGACGATGCCGGCCGGCATGTCGTTTAAGGCGGGCGACAGTGGCCAAGACACAAGCGACATGGTGTCGCGCCGGGACGCCGCCATTCGACTCTTTGATGGCGAGGCGCGCGAGTGGGCGGTGCGCGCCGTGGGACGCCAACGGACGCGAGTGGCCCCCGGGTCGGGCGACCGGTTGACCATGGCGGCCCCATCGAGCCTCCCGGCCCTCGATGCCCTGATGCACCGGATGCAGGCCGGCACCTACACCGTGGCCGATTCGCCGACGCTCTACATACCCCGTCTCCACGGGCTGGAACAGGCGGCGGTCTGGATTGCCGAAGACGATGGGAGCTACGACGACATCGCCTCCGCGGTCGACGAGCCGCGCATGCCGGCGCAGTACGCGGTGGCTTTCGCGCTCGTCTACTGCGACCTCGCGGGGCTCGATGTGACCAGCACCCAGATGTGGCGCGATCGGGAGCAGATCTTCGGCGCGCTCCGCGACCCAGGGCTTACCGCCTGGTATCAGATCAAGACAACCCGAAGGTGAGTCGCCGGATGGTCACCGGGAGCCGGAGACAGCTCCCTCACCCGGCGGCGCGGGCGGGGTCGCGGTCAAACTTTCGTTGGTAGTAGCGTCGGCCGAGGAAGATTCCCGGGACACCGATAAGGGTCGGCAGCACCCAGGGCAGCACGCCGAACGGTCCGGCGAAGGAATAGTTTCAGATTCGCTGCAGCCCGAACACCGCGAAGGCCGTGTGGAAGGCGATGCCGCCACCCAGCATCGACCCCGTGTGGCTGTAGAACCAGCCCATGTGCTCCGTCCCAGGGTTGCGCATCAAGTTCAGTATGCGCGTCCCGGTGAAGATGCCGATCGGACTCAAGGCCAGCAGAATTGGCGAGGCATCAGACCAGAGAGTGAGGGCGAACAGGATGACCGCGACGCTCCCGCCGCTACCTGCACCAACACGAACCCGGCGCACGCGCCCAGCCGCCATCGGCGATACCGGGTTGGCGCAAGAATGGCCCACGGCAGCAGTAGCCTTATGACGAACATGCACGCCGTAGAGGCCCGATGCGCCCAGACCGGCAGGTGGTGCGCGTACCAGCCCGTCCAGAGCGACAGCGGCTGCGTCTGATAGTGGTAGCTCAACGCGGTCAGGTTGGCCCACGTGGGGTCGCCGCTCGCGAGTTTGGTGATGCCGGACAGAAACATCAGCCGGAACAGCAGCCACCAGAGCAGCCAGCGCGCCATGGGAGCGGTCAGAAACGTCTAACCGCCGATGATCAGCGACAGGTAGCACACCCACAGCAGCGGCAGCACCACTGCTGGCGCTACCCCGGCCGCGAGCAATCCAGAGAGCACGGTCCCGGCCCCGCAGAGTACCCTGAAGCTGAGGTCGCTCGACGAGAGCCACAACAGGCTGGGAGAGGCGCAGTAGGCCTCGGTGCCAAAGGTGCGGTGTCTGGGTGGCGAGCGTGGCCCGCCATCCGGATGGCGCATAGAAGCACGCCAGCAACCCGGTCTCAAGCCGGAGGGTGTCCCACTGGAACGGTCGAACAGCCGATCGAAATAGTCGGCGGCAGGTAAGATGCCGTCAGCGCCGATGAGCCCGACGACCTGTGTGGCCAGCGAGGCGAACGCCACCAAGTAGGTCAGCCCGAGCAGTCGCAGAAATATCCAACGCGAGAGAAGATACGAGGGCGTAGGGGTCGTCGCTGGCAGATGCCGACAGACACGAGTCTTCGTGGAAGGGTCTTCCGGGGTGCACGCTCGGCCACGTTGCGACAGTGGGCCTGGTTCCTCATGTTACTGCCGCTCGTGGCCGCCACCACGTCTACTCAGGAGTCCACGCTAGCCACGGATTGGGTCGAGATCGCCGCACCCGGCGCATTCGACGAGTCTCCGCGCGATGTCTCCGAGCGGTGGGATGTCACCTATCGGGTCGATGCCACCATCCGTCTGCCACTCCTCATTGTCAGAATTCCGATCGTCTCGCGCGCGAGCGTCGGTGTCACGAGTTTCTCCGCGCGTGATTTCCGCACCGATCGCCGCACGGGGCTCCGCGCCTACGAGTTCTATGCGGCATCGTTCCCGGAGCGGGCACGTGGCCTGAATCGACTCGGGTTTCTCCGGGAGGTATTGACAGTGGCCGGGGGACAGATCACCGAGACCGCGCAGTTTGGCGTCATCTCGTCCGAGCGTGAAGACACGATGGCGAAGGCCGACGACGTGCTCGACAACGACGCGGAACTGCTCCCCTACTCCGTCATCGACAGCCTGATTCGACGTGGCGCCGCCGACAGTCGCGTGGTGCGCCTCATGTTGGCCGGCAGCTGGGATAGCGCGACGAGCCTGCACGACGAGGTCCGGCCCCTGTGGGACGGCGAGGAGCCAACCGAGACGCGGCATCTGCGGAACCAGGGCGCCGAGCGGTACGATGCCCCGCTGGCCTTTCTCGGCGCCCTCCAGCGGAGCCTACAGGAGGTGGCAGACGCGGTGGCGGCCGGAGAGGACCCCCGCCGCACGCGGCGCTATCAACCGTACGTGCACAACGGCCGATTGTTCCGGTTTGAGGTGCGTAAGGTTGAGCGTGACGGTGCTCGGACCGCCGAGTACGCCCAGGCCGGGTGGCTCGACGACCCGGCGACGCTCAGACGAATCGAGTACCGGCTTCGCGATGCTCGAGACAAGGAGATCGACCGTTTCAAACTCTGGGTCGAATTGCGCCCGTCGAGTCCGAGCAACCCGTTCCCGCCGCCACATCTTCCGGTGGCCTACGAGTACGAGCCGGGTGCCTACCTGCGGCTGCGGGCGGTACGGATCCCCGAGTGACCTCGCTGCCGCGCTTCACCGAAGGGTCGCCACCACGGTCTGCATCTCCCCGTCGCGCGAGACGGCGAGTTCTACCTCGTCCCCAGACTGATAGCGGTCCAGCACGCGGCGGAGGTCCCGCCATGTTTGGACCGCATCGCCGTCGACTTCCGTGATGATGTCGCCGAGCAGACTCGCTCTCGGGTTGGTGCCCTGAAGTCCGGCCTCTGCCGCCCCGAATCCGGGGATCACCTGATTGATCAGCACCCCGGTCACCCCTTGGCTCCGCGACACATTCTGATTGACACGGCTGCTGAACGACGTGACCCCGAGGCGAGCCGCCGTGTACTCGCCGGTGGCGATGAGCTGCGGGACAACACGTAGCACGATGTTGACCGGGACGGCGAAACCGAGCCCGGCCGATGTTCCCGACAGGGTAAGAATCTGGCTGTTGACCCCGATGACGCGCCCGCGGCTATCGAGGAGCGGCCCACCCGAGTTTCCCGGGTTGATGGCGGCGTCGATCTGGATGACGTCTTCGATGAGGTCGCCGTTCAGTGCTTCGATCTGTCGGTTCAGCGCCGAAATGACTCCGGTCGTCAACGTCGCGCTCAGCCCGAACGGATTGCCGATCGCATACACGTTCTGACCCACTCGAAGCCGGTCACTATCGCCAAGGGCGACGCCCTGCAGTATGTCGGGCGGGGCTTCGATGCGCAGCACCGCCAGATCGTGCCGGGCTGACCCGCCCACCCAGGTCGCCAGATAGCCGGTTTGGTCGTGCATGACCACGCGCGCCTGGTCCGCTCCCTGAATCACGTGGTAGTTGGTGACGATGTAACCCTGGTCGTCCCAAATGAATCCTGTGCCGGAGCCCCCTGGCACGATCTCGGTCCGGCCGAAGATGTCGGCGCGCCTCGTGAGTGTGCTGATGTAGACGACGGACGGGCTCGTGCCTTCGAACAGGTCTACGATCGTCTGCTCATCCGGACGGAGGTCGCTGTACGGTTGCGGTACGGACGACTCCTGGACGACGGCGACCGTGCGGGTGGGGACAACCGGCGCGTCTGGGGTGACGGTCTCGGCCGGTCCGACCTCGATGGTGCAGGCGGCGGTGACCAGAGCGATGAGCGTCCCCCCGACGAGTGGGAGTGGGCTCGGTCCACGAGTGCGAGCGGCGCGGGTCGTGGCGTCCATCATGGGCGGTCGCTCCTCGTAGCGCGCGGGTGGCCGAATGTGATCGTCATGACTCTCAGCCAGAATACCTCAACCTTGTCACCCTTCTTCACCCGAGCGCCGCGCCAATCACGTACGCATCGAGTCATCGGCTACAGGACACTCTCATCCACGGACCCACCTATAATCCGGAGTACTCATGCGCCGCCACCTTCACGCGCCTTCGTTGTTTCTTGCTTCGCTCGTCGGCGTCGGCTGTGTGGCCGCTCCGATTGATGAGGTGCCGCCGACCGTGGAGTCGGGACCGACCGGAGCAACATCGTTGGCGCCGTCGCCGCCGACACCTGGCGAGGAGGGGCCCCGGGATCCGTCGCAGACCTGGGTCGTGTTGCTCGGCACGGGGACGCCAGGGGCCGAACCCGATCGGTTCGGACCGTCGACGGCGATTGTTGCCGGCGGCAACGCATATGTGATCGACGCCGGGCCTGGCGTCGTGCGGCGCGCGGCGGCCGGCGCGATTGTCAGCGGCCTGACCGCGCTGCAACCGGCGAACCTGCGCGTCGCCTTCTTCACCCACCTGCACTCGGACCACACGCTTGGCTATCCGGACCTGATCCTGTCGCCGTGGGTACTCGGGCGGTCCGAACCGCTGCGCACGTATGGACCGCCCGGCCTCGAGGCGATGACGACGGCGTTGCTGGAGGCGTATCAGGAAGACATTCGCGCCCGAGTCGAGGGTCCCGAGCAGTTGCGTCGCGATCTGCTGGACGTGCAGACGCACGAGGTGGAGCCGGGGCTGATTTACGACGACGATGTGCTGCGTGTCGAGGCGTTCGCGGTGCCGCACGGGACGTGGGATCACGCGTATGGTTTCAAGTTGATGACGGCGGATCGCACGGTCGTCATGTCCGGCGACACCGGACCCTTCGACGGCCTAGCGGACATCGCTGAGGGTGCGGACGTCTTGATTCACGAAGCCTATGGCGCCGAGGGGCTCCGGGGCCGTGATGCCGCGATACAGCAGTACCACGCCGCGATGCACACGTCGGCCGTGAAAGTGGGCGAGATCGCGGCGCAAGCCGGTGTGGGGATGGTGATTCTCACCCACCAGCTGCATCTAGGTGGTGAGACGGAAGAGGCCCTGCTCGACCAGGTGCGCCTCAGCTTCGAAGGCGACGTCGTCTATGGACACGACCTAGACATCTTCTAAGTGCGCATTGTCGCGCGCCTTCGCCTTGCCAGTCCATCACACGCGGGGCGTGAAGCCTCAGGCAGGAATCGGTTGCTGCTCCCGCCACACGGGCGCCGTATACAGAACTGGCCCGCTGTCCACCGGAGAGCGGGCCAGTTCTGCATACTCCGACCGGTGATTGTCAGGCGGTGGCGGCCGCGAGATGCTTGTCCAGCAGTTCGGCCAGTTGATCCTTCCCGGTGACACCGACCGACGCTTCGACGACCTCGCCGCCCTTGAACAGGAGCAGCATTGGAATCGATCGGACGCCGTACTTCGACGGTGTGTCGGGGTTGTCGTCGATATTCAGCTTGCCCACCGCGACTCGGCCCTTGTATTCGTCCGCCAGCCCGTCGACGGCGGGTGCGATCATGCGGCAGGGGCCGCACCACTCAGCCCAGAAATCAACCAAAACCGGTGTATCCGACTTCAGGACCGACTGTTCAAAATCCCCATCGGTGAATGTCAACGTGTGTTCCGAGGCCATCGTTGGTTCTCCTTCCGCTACCTGCGTCGTACCCTACGGCCACTGTCTAGTTAGATGCGCGGCCCGCTGTTATTGATTCAGATGGCACGGAACCGCGGACCCTTCAGTGTATCTCGTTTGGCCTCTGTTATCCTGATTCAGAAGCGTTCCGTCTTCACCCACGGCATCCAGCAGGTCTAACATCGGTTCCGAGCCAGTTTTGAGCCAGTCTTGATTCCGTCGATAAGCATCCCGCGCGGTCGATTCGTCACTTCTGCATAGCTCAACCGCCTCAGCCGTGTCATTCTGGCTATTGTCAACACTTCCGCCATGGCCTGTGACCGCCCCGCTTCCGATTCGCCTTCCTCCGCGTCCTCCGGCGAGATGCCCCAGCCGGTCGCTCGCGACCTCCACTCCTACGGCAATCCCGGTGAAGTGGTGGTGCGTCATCTCGATCTGGAGTGGGACATCCGATTCGACCGTCGGGCTCTTGACGGCACCGCCACGTTGGAGATCGAGCGCCTGTCAGAGTCGGCCGACACCTTGCGTCTCGACACACGCGACTTGTCGGTCGCGGCGGTCCACCTGACGGATGACGGACAGAACTGGTCGTCAACCAGGTTCGTTCTCGGCAACGCCGACCCTATCCTGGGGGCACCGCTCGAGATCTCGCTGTCGACGGGCGCCACCTCGGTCAGAGTGACCTACTCTACGAGCCCGAATGCTTCGGGTGTGCAATGGTTGGAGTGCAGCCAGACGGCCGGCAAGCAGCACCCGTTCATGTTCACGCAGTCTCAGGCGATCCACGCGCGAAGTTGGATTCCTCTGCAAGACTCGCCAGGGGTGCGGGTGACCTATCGCGCCACGGTGCGGACGCCATCTGCGTTGCGTGCGGTCATGAGCGCCGCCAACCAGGCCGACGCCCCCCTTTCCGGCGAGTTCACGTTCGAGATGCGGCAGCCGATTCCGTCGTATCTCATCGCGCTCGCGGTCGGTGATCTCCAGTTCCGGGCTATGAGCTCGCGAACCGGGGTGTACGCGGAACCGTCGGTCGTTGAATCAGCCGCCGCCGAATTCGAGGACACGGAGGCGATGATGGCGGCCACCGAGCGGTTGTACGGGCCGTACCGTTGGGAGCGCTATGACCTGCTGGTGCTGCCACCCAGCTTTCCGTTCGGCGGGATGGAGAACCCGCGTCTGACGTTCGCGACACCGACCATCATCGCGGGCGACAAGAGTCTGGTGGTGCTGGTGGCGCACGAGCTGGCGCACTCCTGGTCGGGCAACCTGGTGACGAACGCCACCTGGCGCGACTTCTGGTTGAACGAGGGGTTCACCGTATATCTCGAACGGCGCATCCTGGAGGAGGTGTTCGGTCGGGCCCGTGTCGATATGGAAGCGACGCTCGACCGTGCGACATTGGCCGAGGAGTTGGCGCGGCTGGAATCCCCCGATCAGATTCTGCACGTAGACCTGAGCGGGCGCGACCCGGACGATGGGATGACCCAGGTGCCGTATCTCAAGGGCGAACTCCTGCTGCGGTTGCTCGAGAACACGGTCGGTCGAGCGCGTTTCGACAGCTTCCTTCGCGCGTACTTCGATCACTTCGCGTTTCGCAGCATCACGACCGGCGACTTCGTCGTCTATCTCGAGGACCAGCTGTTGTCGGAAGTCGAGACCGGTGTGGTCGATGCGCTGCAGCTCGATAGCTGGCTCGAAGAGCCGGGCTTGCCAGCCAATGCACCCCTGGCGGAGTCCGACGCCCTGACTCGAGTGGCGGTGCAGGCGGCGCGCTGGGCCGGCGGTGAGATCACAGCCGGGGCCCTCGACACGGCCCCCTGGACCACCCAGGAATGGCTGCAATTCCTCACGTCGGTGCCCGACACCTTGACGGCCGACCAGATGCGGGAATTGGATGACGCTTTCGGGTTCACCCAGGCCGGCAACTCCGAGGTGGCCCACCTCTGGCTGTTGACCGCCATCCGGAATCACTACGCGCCGGCCTACCCGCGGCTCGAGTCGTATCTGATCGAAATCGGTCGCCGGAAACTGATCAAACCGCTCTACGACGAGCTCGTCAAGACGACAGACGGACGGGCACGAGCAGAAGCCATCTACGACCGTGCCAGGCCGGGCTACCACCCGATTTCGGTGTCGTCGATCGACGACGTCTTGAGTCGATAGTAGCCTCGTGTCGGAATCCCGGTGTTCCGCGTTCACCCGGGTGCGCGACACCGAAACTTTTCTCCCAGTCCAACCGTCGGGAGGGAGTGACCATGTTCTCTGACCTCCGATACGGCGTGCGGGTGCTTGCCAAGCACTGAGGATTCAGCGCGGTGGCGATCCTCGTGCTCGGGACCGGGGCCAACAGTGCCATCTTCAGCGTCATCAACGGGCTGCTGCTGAAGCCGCTACCGATCGACCGGCCCGGTCAGTCCGTGGGGATCTATGTCGAGAGGACGACTCCGCCGGGCGGGTTTCGCGCGTTCTCCTACCCGAACTATCAAGACCTGAGGAACCAGGTCGACGGGTTCAGCCGCGTCGCGGCGCACAACGTCAGCCTGGTGGGAGTGGGTGACGGCGAGGTCATGCGACGGGTGTTCGCCGACAGCGTGACCGCGAACTACTTCGAGACGTTCGGAGCACCGCGGGCGGTCGGCCGGGCGTTTACGCCTGAGGAGGAGCAGCCCGGCGCCAATCTCCCCGTGGCCATCGTGAGCTACGCGTTCTGGGAGCGAGAGGGCAGGCGCCCAGACATTCTTGGAGAGACCCTCAGGGTCAACGGCAAACCGCTGACCATCATCGGGATGGCTCGCTCACGATTCTCACGGGCGGCGCGAATGGCACCCTTCTGCCAGCCGGGGCGGACCGCTTTCGATTGGCCGGGTCCGCGACGGTCGGTACTTTTGATCGAACGGGCGGTTCGGCGACCCTCAAGTTCAGTGGACCGGTCGGTGGCCGCTACCGTCAGGAGCCGCGCTGGCGTCCCGCGCCCGAAGAACTGGGGCGATTCGCCGACGACTACTACAGCGCCGAGGTGGATTCGCAGTATTCGATATGGCTGGAACGCGGCCGGTTGCTGTTGCGTGAGCGCCGGCTTGGCACACTCCCGCTGACCCCGACTTGCCCAGGAGAGTGCTTCACGTCAGGCTTCTACCGGTCGTTCACTGACGGGCCGGACGGCCCTGTCGACTCAGCTGTTGTCGGACGTCGCGCTGGCGGCACCCTCTTCTTCGTCGGCGTCTTCTGCTTCGAAGGCGGCCAACCCTTCGACCTGCCACTCGTTCAGTGGCTGGGGGCCGGCGACCATACCCTCGAGATCCGGGTCGCCGCCACTGATCCGGGGAGGCGCCGCTTCTTTGCGTTCCTTCGCGTCCTGGCGGCGAACATCTTTCATCTTGCGCTGTTCTTGCCGAGCGCGCTCTCGTTGCCGTTTCTGTTGGGTTGGTCGTCCACGTGTTGCCAAATTCACACCTCCCTGAGCGAGATGGGGCCCGGCCTGACCAGACAAGCGGGTCTGTCGAGAACGACACGCTGTGGGGTAGCGGTTGGAAGACCCGTCGGCTCTTGAAATATTGACGGGCGTACCCGCCACAAGACCGCGCTGAAATCCAAACACAAGGATATCAGCGCACCGGCAGAAAGGCAAAAGTCAGCGTAGCGGCGGGGTCGACGGGATGGGAGCCTGCCCGGTCGGCGCCGGTGATGATCCGGGTGCGTCGCCCACTTGCGGGGCCGCCGGTTCCCACCACGACCAGATGGCGACCCCGGTCACGAACAACGCGGCAGCTACGAGCGTGGCCACACCAAACGCCAGCACGCGATTGATGATTCTCAGCATGTCGGGAGATGGCCGTCGACCCGGAGAATAGCACGAGAGCCACTATAATCAGGCGCTGCTGACCATGGACGGACTCCGCGATACCCTTCTGTTGCTCGGTCTCCCCGGCCTGTTTCTGATTGCGCTCCTCGATTCGGCCGGCGTGCCGTTGCCGGGTGGGGTCGACATCGTTCTCCTTCTGCTCGCCTGGCAGCAGCCGTCGCTGTTTCTTTTGATTGCGCTGACCGCGGCCGTCGGTTCCACCCTTGGGTGCCTGGTGCTCTATCGTGTCGGGCTCACGGGCGGCGAGGTCGCCATGCGTCGGCTCGACCCCGCGAAGCGAGAGTGGGTGACGGCCAAGGTTCGCGAGAACGACGTCCTGGCGATGCTGGTGGCGGTGCTGGCGCCCCCGCCGCTGCCAACCAAGGTGTTCATGCTCGTGGCTGGCTGTGTCCGAATGCCCTGGGCCCGGTTCGCGTCCGCTGTGTTCGTCGGACGCTTGATTCGATTCGGGGCCGAAGCGTATCTCGCCGTGCGTCTGGGTGACCAGGCGCTCGCCACCCTCCAGAGGCACTACCCTGCGATCGGGGCGGGACTCGCGCTCACCGTCGCCCTGTATGTCGGGGTCCGCTGGCTGCGCAAACGGCGCGCCCTCAGATCCGCCGGCTGACTCGCTCCGTTAGAGCGCCCTCAGCGCGCCCCGCTGCCGCTCCAGCCGCGCCTCGCGCTCCCTGGCAAAACGGACGACGCCCTGGTAGATCGACTCTTGGTCGAGGTGGGATTCGGCAATGACGTCGGTTTCCGAGCCCCCGCTTCTCCACCGGTCATCGAAATCGGCGTAGAGCGAGTAGTCTTCGGTGATTGGGCCCAGGTTGGGAATGGGGGGCACCCGTTTGGTCATCGTGCTGATGACCATACAGTCATAGCGTGAGGACGCTGGAAGAATGCTCTGTTGATACGACTCGGGCTGGAAACCGAACAGTTCGGTGCTGATGACGGACACGACACGCACGTTGATTCCGGCCTCTTTGAGTCGCGGCAAGACGCCTACGAGGTTGGTCGTCGAGCTTGAGCCCTGGACGAACACCGTTCCCATCGGCGGCGTGACGCCGTCAAAGTCTCGAATCAAGTACAGCCCCTTGGATGCGGCCGTGAGGTCAGCGTCGGCGAACGTCGAACGGTCGGCGACCGCGAAGTCCGGTCGTGCGACGTGAATCACGATGATGCCAATTTCCTTGATTTCGATCGCTTTCTGGACGGCCGCGAAGTAACCGGCGGCGACGTCGTTGTAGTCCCAGAAATAGAGATTGATGACGTGACCGCGCGGGAGCAGGGTCCATGTCTGCGGTGCGAAGATCCCGAAATGAGTGCGGGCGTCCGCCGCGGTCTCCGGACCGGAGTGACCCGCGAGCACGTGTAAGATGCCGAGCTCGAACGGACTGTCCTGGTTCATCTGCGAAAACACGCGGGCCGGGGTGTACATCAGCGGCGTGAATGCGCCGTATGTCCCGGAGATACCCCAGACCCCCGCGTACTTCTTCGGATCGGGTGAGGCGTTCTGACTGACCAGACCCACAATCGTGGACGCGTTGCCGGCTTCCTGAATCGCCGCTTTGAGCCGCGTGCCATACGGATTGTCGACCGGGTCGTAGTGGCCCAGCAGATTCGCGTTCTCAAGGTTGATCGAACCGGACAGGTCCGCGGCCATCGTCAGGAAACGGCCGCTGGTCACGTAGTTGAGCCACGCGCCGATCTCGCTGATGGCTCGTCGCGGTCCCTTCTTGGCGCCGGCGTCGTGAAACAGTGTGATGCGGCGTGTGACCTCTTCGCCCGTGTGCGGGTTCGTGACCGCCACGTCTTGGGCCTCGGTCGGCAGGTTCTCTACCTTCAAGCGATCGTCAAGGAACGGGTTCGTCGTCGGGTCGATTCTGAGTGAGGGTGCGTGGTCCACCTTCGCTGCGATGTCGATCACCCGTTCGGCGACCCACGCCCGCAGTCCGTCTTGGCGCTCCATCACCGACATCAACGTGTCGATGTTCGTCTTGAACTGGATCAGGCGCGCCGCGTCGGTCTCCGGCATCCCGTCGCGGATACCGTCGAACGTAATGCCGTACCTGTGCTCGAACGACTCGGCCAGCGCGAGGAAATACCCGCTGTTCATCTTCATCCCGTAGGGATGAGACGGATAGCTGATCACCTGGCTCTGTCCGCTCACCTTGCCGTCCTGCGCGGCCGGCCACCACCCCTTGGTGGTCGGGCCGACCAAAATCATCGGTCGGCGGTCATCGGCGGGCCACTCCTCCATCGTCTTGAGCGCCGCGATGACCTGGTCGAAGTCGTTTGCGTCGTCTACCTGAAAGACGTTCCACCCCCACGACACCCACTGTTGGGCGATGTCGTAGTCCGTGTACCGCGGCTTGATGACGCCGCCGATCAGGGTGTCGTCGATCCCCGCGTTGTTCATCGACAGCAGGACCCGCAGACGTTTCCCGACCTGTTGTGAGAGCGCAATGCTCTTGAGTTCCTGGGCGTGGCCTTCGGTCAACGCGAACTCGCCTTCCAGCGCGATCACTTTGAGGTCGGCACTCGCCCCGATGTAGTCCCAGAACACCGCCTTGCCGGCGGCGGTCGCGATGCCGATGCCCGAGGGACCGCCGTTGACGTCGTTCGTCACGTCGGTGGTCTCGGCGTGGCCGGCCAGGGAGCGAATGCCGCGAAGCTTCGCGTCGGCGAAGAGCCGATGGTCGGTAAGGCCGTTCTGCGCCAGGAGCGTCTTGAGGGCGCCGGCGCCGCGACGGAACCCGAGCGCGTCAATCGGCAGAATCGCCACGTTCGGGTCTACTGCGAACCGGTCATCGCCGGTCGCCACATGCTGTTGTCGAAGCGCCTCGTACAGAATCATCCACAGCGCGTAGCAGGTCGGAATATTGTGACCGCCCGAGAGCATGAACTTGTCCGAGTACGGGAATTTGGGGTTGCGCAGGTCGTAACGTAGTCCTCCCAGATCGGGTCCCGCCAGGTGGCAGGCCACGTTGTAGGGCGTGTACGCCAACGGACCTCCGAAATGCCCGGTCTGGGCATAGTTCCCCATGAGGCAGAGGTTCATCGCGGTCATGAACGCGATGTCGTCGAAGCGCCCACGTTCGTAGTCAGGCAGTTCGACCGGGTGGGCTTCGAGCGTGTCCTTCGACGTGACGGTATGCACGGTGACACGTTGGAGCACGGTGGCGGGTGTTGTCATGGGGTGACCTCGAACGGGAGTCGCGACACAAGATGCCGCATCATATCTCCCGGCCTGGCCCCGTGCCACCGTCGGGCGTTGTCGTCGTTCAAGAAAGGTTGATAGTTGAGGGTGCCCGATGCTGACCAGTGCCATGTCCAGTTGGTCTGGAGGTAGTCGTCTTTTCGGATCCCGTACAGAAACAGATCATCCGGCGGGACGTTGACGAAGCCGCGGAACTCGAGGTCGACGGTCCACCGGTCGCCGACGCGTCGGCTGGGCTCCACGTTGATAAAGCTGGCGCCGCTTTCCCGATCGATCGCCGCGCCGCCGAGGGCCTGGGTGCTTGACACGTCTTGAAGGCGAGTCGCGCCCCGACAAAGACGTCGTCCTCCAACGGTGTGAGCGCCCGCTCGTCACGCTCGTCAAACGCGTATTCCGTCAGGACGCCCAGATCAATCCCGGTGGCCGCCATGTTGGCGAAGGTGTACTCGAACCCGCCGGTCAACGCGGTGTAGCGATCGCCTTGGTCCGACCGGTTGATCGCTTCAACCTTGCACAGCCAGCCGCCAGATGTGATCTGCAGATCGATTCCGGTCTAGTCGATGACGTCGTAGACCAGGAGGAGCGCGACGCCAGCCAGGAGCACGCCAAGCAGGGCGCGACGGGCCGCCTCGCCACCGGGGATGTTCGGAAGGAACCGTGGGTCACGGCTGGTGCCGTGAAATTGGGAGAGGCCGATATCGAGGGCGCCGACGGCGTGGTCCCTCAGGATGCGCCGCTGGTGCACCGTCTTCGGGGAGGACGAGTCCCCCGCGGTGCTAGAAGCTGAAGTTCTGTCTCAAGCCGGCCGCTAGAAACGTCGCCCGTAGAGATCCAGCACGACCGGATCTCCGTAGCGCAGTTCGCCCATCCGGCCGAGCTGGGTGTTGGCATCACCCACGACGACGTAGATCATCCGGTTTTCGTCCAGGTGGGTCTCGATGACCTCCCGGAAATCCGCGAGAGTCATCGCGAGCAGCGTCTGCTGATCGCGTTCCCGGAAGTCGGCCGGGAGGCCATAGCGGCTCATCTGGCGCAGCAGCCCCAACTTGGCGCCGAGCGACTCGAAGGCGCGGGCATTGCCTTTGATGACCTGGTTCTTCGTGACCTCCACGTCCTCCTCGGTGAACGTGGCGGCATAGTTCCGGATCTGATCCCTCAGGAGCTCGAGTGACTCGAGGGTGACGTTGGCACGGACGCTGGTACGTGCCATCCAGGGTCCCACCTCCACGGTATCGACCAGACCTGACGTGGCGCCGTAGGTGTAGCCCTTGTCTATCCGCAGCAACTGGAACAGACGACCGCTCGAGTTACCCCCGAGACGCTCGTTGGCGAAGTCGAGACGGGTGTAATCGGGGTCGGTGGCCGACAACGCCAGCCGTCCTACTTGCAGCACCGACTGCTTGGCGCCCGGCACGTCGACGAAATACACCGTCTGGCCGGGCGCCTCCGGCGGCTCCGGCTGGTCGGGGATAGCGACCGGCTGCGCGGGCCAGCGTTCAGTGAGCCCCGCCAGTGTCTGCTGAACCGTTTCCTGAGACACCGCACCGACCACGTGAAAGCTCGCGCTACTTGGCGACAAGTAGGCTGAGGCATAGCGCCTCAGGTCATCCAGCTCGATCCCGGCTACGGTGTCTGGTGTGCCGGCGGGTGGATTCGCGAACGCGTGACTCTCGCCGTAGAGCACCCGACCGAAGACGTTGTTGGCAATGGCGGTGGGATTGCCTGCCTGGTCCCGCAGGCGGGTTTCCAGCTCGCGCTCAAGTCGTTCGAACTCAGTCTCGTCCCACCGCGGCGCCAGGATGAGCTCCTCGACGAGCGCCATCGTCGGTTCGAAGGTGCGGGCGAGCGTGCTGCCCGAGACGCGGATCGATTCCCGCCCGGCGAAGACGTCGATGCGCGCACCAAGGAGGTCGATGGCTTCTTCCAGTTCCGCCGGGGTTCGGCGGGCCGTGCCCTCCATCATCAGCGATGCCAGCAGACCGGCGACCCCGGTCTTGCCGGGCGGGTCGCCGAGCTGACCTCCTGGCAGCGTCAGGTCGAAGGCGACCAGCGCTTCCTCGTCTGACTCGATACCATAGACGGTCAACCCATTCGCCTGTGTCGCCTGCCAGACTTGCGGCGCGGAGATGAGCGGCGCCTCGCCCAGCGGTGGCTCCGACCGATCCGCATCGGTTCTCGTCCGCAGGTAGTCAGCCTCCACCCCTTGTGAGACTTCGGCCTCGGCTCCTGGGACGATCTCCTCCTCGACGACCACGGCCGGTTCGGCGCCGTCGACGGCCAGGTCCGACTGACCACGAGGGACGAAGCTCGTGGTCACCGAGGTGTGGCCCTTCACGTAACGGTCGTACACATCCAACACGTCATCGGCGGTGACCGCCAGCGTACGCTCGGCGCTGGTCGTGATGTAGCCAGGGTCACCGGTGAATTCGTTGAACTCGGCGAGCAGAAACGCTTTGTCCAGCACGCTCCCCATGCCGTCGTGCAGGGCCCGCTCGGCTCGCACCTTGGCCCGCTCAAGGGCGATGGGGTGCACGCCCTCGCGTTCGAAGCGCGCCAGGCCTTCCTCGACCGCCGCCAGTACGTCGTTCAGGTCTGTTCCGGCATTCGCGCGAACCCGGGCCACAAGCTCTCCGGCGATTTCGGCCACCGCGTGGCGCACGGTCACGTTCGGCGCGAGTTGGCGTTCCTCGACCATGACCTCGTAGAGCGGCGCTTGTTTGCCGTCAGCCAGCAGGTCAGCCAGGATGTCGAGCGCGTAGGCGTCCTCGTGATACTGCTCGACCGTTGGGAAGACGATCTGCAGTTCGGGCAGGGTGGCGAAGTTGTCCTCATACATCAGCGATCGGGAGGCCTCGAGATAGACCGGCTGCGGATACGGGGCTCTGACCTTCGGGCCGCGCCGTATCTCGCCGAACCAATACTGGACCCGGGCCTTCGTCTCCACGAGGTCGATGTCGCCGGCGATGACCAGCGTGGCGTTGTTGGCGCCGTAGAGCCGGTTGTAGAACGACTGCACGTCGTCGAGCGTGGCGTTCTGCAGGTCGTCCAACGAGCCGATGACGGTCCAGTGATACGGATGGTCTTCGGGGTACAACGCGGCGCGCTGCACCATCTGCGTGTGTCCGTATGGCGCGTTGTCGACCCGCTGTCGTTTTTCGTTCTTGACGACCTGTTTCTCTCGTTCCAGCGCCGCGTCGGTAACGGTGTTGATCATGTAGCCGAGCCGGTCCGAGTCGATCCACAGAATCTTCTCGAAGGCGTCTCTTGGTACCACCTCGTAATAGATGGTCATGTCGGAACTGGTGCCGCCGTTGCGCGTGCCGCCCAGTTCCGGGATGAGCTTGCGGTTCGCGCCCACCGGCACGTTTTCCGAGTCGTTGAACGAGACGTGCTCGAAAAAGTGGGCGAATCCAGTGCGGCCCGGGCGCTCTCGGCTGGACCCGACGTGCATGATGGTCGCCACGGCGACGATCGGGTCCGAGTGGTCCGCATGCAGCACCACCTCCAGCCCGTTGTCGAGGGTGAAATGCTCGAATGGAATCGAGAAATCGATCGTCGGTCGTGGTGCGATTGGCGTGTCGTCGGCCGCGCAGGCCGACACCAGTGCGCCGGCGACCCATACTCCGAATATCCGGCGCGCGAAGCCCCTGGCACTGGTCAATATCTAATTCCTCCCATCGCGCCCGATCCGACGGTGGACCGACCGCAGCCACGAGCCTATCCGCGCCGAGCGGGTGTCGCAAGAGATGGGTGTCGGAGCGGGTGACCCTCCCTGGCGTCTTTGGACTATCCTTCAGAGATGCCTGTGTTCCTGAATCGTGCGGTCGTGCTCGCGGCGCTCGCACTGCTGGTCGGATGCGCCGGACCGATGCCCGAGGTGGACGTGCTGCGGGCACCAGACGGCGCTTCCATCCCGCAGGTCGTGATCGACGATGCAGGCACGTTGCATCTCGTCTACTACACCGGCTCGATGACCAGCGGCGACCTCTGGCATGTGACCCGTGCGGCAGATGCGACCGACTGGTCGCCGCCGCAGCGGGTCAACAGCGATCCACATTCGGTCAGCGGGCTCGGTCCGATCGATGGCGGACAGCTCGCCATTGGTCCCGACGGACTGCTGCATGTCACCTGGTTCCACAAGGACCCCACGCGTTTCTACTACGCACGGTCAGACCACACCGGCGCGTTCGGGCCACAGCACACGCTGTCCATGAAGGACGAAGGCGGGGTGGAAACGGCCCCCACGGTGACCGTCGATGGCGACGGCAACGTCTATGTCTTCTGGCATGCCGATCCGGTGGAGGACGCGCAGCGTAGGGTGTATATGGCGGTGTCGCGCGAGAACGGCGCTCTGTTCGATTTGCCACGCGCGGTCAGTCCTGCCGCCGAAGGCGCCTGCGGGTGCTGCGGTCTGCGCACGGTCACGGACGATGCCGGTGTCCTGTACGTCTCCTACCGGGGAGCCGGTGAGAACATTCACCGGGGCATGCGGCTGCTGACCAGCACCGACCAGGGCCGCACCTTTACCGACTATCTGGTCCAGCCGTGGGAGCTCAACGCCTGCCCGATCGCCACCACCACATTGAGCGCCGGGCCGGACGGCACCCTGGTGGCGTGGGAAACGGATGGTCAGGTCTATTTCGCGGATGTCGATCGTCTCGACGACCCAGTGTCACCTCCCGGCGAGGCCGAATTCCGCCGCAAAAACGCCACCGTGGCGTCGAACGAACGGGGCGACATCCTGCTCGCCTGGGGCGATGGACCCGGGTGGCAATCCGGCGGCACTCTGCACTGGCAGGTGTTCGACCGCGCGGGTCGATCGCGCGGCGAGGAAGGTCTCGGCTCGAGCCCGATCCCCGCGCGCAGTGTCCCGACCATTGCTGTCCGGCCGGCCGGATCGTTTGTGGTGGTGTTCTAGGATTTAGACGTGGCTGCGCCCCGAACCCCACGCGACCACTCCGCGGGGACCCCGAGTGCCCCACTCCGTGTCCGCGGCGCGCGGCGGAAGGACCGCAGCGTGACAGCCAACGACCCGAGAACAGACATGATGTGCCTCCCGGATACCGACACGTGCAGAACGATGATACGGAACCAAATGAGGGTTAAGTAAGGACCATTTTTCTAGTAATCTAGGACGTCATTTGAAAATTTCAGGAGGTGTGTCTGTGCAATCGAGTCTGACCCGTTGGCGGGTAGGGTTTTTTGTGCTCGCGCTGTTCACGGTGGTGGTCGTTGGCACGACCACGTTCCAGAGCGCGCCGGCTGCGGCCGAGGCGGAGCTGGCGCGCGACCTCGAGGCGACGTCGCCCGAAGCGGTCGGCATTTCGTCCGAGCGGCTCCAGCGTCTCGACGATGGCATGCAGGCGATGGTTGACGACGGGAAGTTGGCCGGCATCGTCACTATGCTGGCGCGGCACGGCAAGGTTGTGCACACCGACTCGGTCGGTACGCTGGATGTCGGCACGGGCGATGCGGTCGAATTGGATTCCATCTTCCGCATTTTCTCGATGACGAAGCCGGTTGTTGGTGTGGCGATGATGATGCTACACGAAGAGGGCAAGTTTCAGCTCAATGATCCCGTGGCGAAGTACATTCCCGGATTTGCCAACCTCAAGGTCTACACCGGCGACAATCCCAGCGGGACGATGCAGGTGGAGGACATCGAGCGGGGCCGGCGGATCACCATCCGCGATCTGATGAAACACACCGCCGGGTTGGGCTACGTGCTGAACCCGCGTCATTCGGTCACCAAGGCTTTCCAGGCAAATGGGGTGCTCGACCCCAACGCGTCGCTGCAGACGATGATCGACAAGATTGTCCAGGTGCCGCTGATTGCCCAACCCCAGGCGATGTGGGCCTACAGTTCCTCGGTTGACGTGCAGGGCTACCTCGTTGAGCATCTCTCAGGACAGCCGCTGGGTGACTTCCTGCAGGAGCGGATTTTCGCGCCGCTCGGTATGGTGGATACCGCGTTCTATGTGCCGTCTGACAAGGCGCAGCGCGTGGCGGCCATGCATTCGCCGGACCGTGGGAACGGCGGAGCCCTGTCGGCGTCGTCCACAGGTCGAGGGGCACTACGGACCACTCCGCCCGCCGGCCCCTCCGGCGGTGGCGGACTCTATGGGACGGCTCCCGACTACATTCGCTTCGCGCAGATGCTGCTGAATGGCGGCGAGTTGAACGGAGTGCGGCTGCTGTCGCCCCGGACCATCGAGATGATGCGGTCCAATCACCTTACCGACGGCCAGCAGGCCACATACCGCCGGCCAGGGCAGGGCTGGGGGCTCAATTTCTCCGTGGTCACCGACGGCGCGGCGTCGGGTGAGTCCTGGTCAACGGGTTCCTACTACTGGGTGGGTATCGCCGGTACCTGGTTCTGGGTCGACCCCGAACAGGACCTGACCTTCGTCGGCATGATCCAGCACAGCGGCAGCGCCATCGGCGAGGTGCAGCAGCTGTCGCGCAGTCTCGTCTATCAGGCAATCGTCGGCGATTAGTCCTGGCCTCGGCCATCAAGCCTGTGCACATCGTTGAAGGATCAGGGCCGGGCCCCCACGGGCTCGGCCCTTTTTCTTATCCGGCACACGCGGGGCGTGAAGCCTCGCCCGGAAACCGCCCATCCGCGGTTTTCAGTAACCTGACACGTTTCTTTCGAGTGCCAGAACCGGACGCGCGAGAATGTGCGCCCCGTGGCAAGGCCCAGACACGCGTGTACAGATACTGTGCGGCGAGACAGGCGCACATCGTCAGGCCGATGCGGGCCGGAGATACGTCGAAATCGAGCTGCCCAACGCCGTAGAGCAGCAGGACGGAGAGCATGCCGATCTGATAGAGTCGCGGGTCCTGGCGCGGCGCTGGTCCGGACGGTGCGGGTCATTCTTTGCCTCCTCTTTTCTGAGAACGTTCCGTCGCGACCTTCTTGCGGTCCGCCCTGAAGTTTTTCCTGAGGAATCTCGATGCCCCCGTCATTCACCCGCTTCTCGGCCACGGTTCGGCCTGAAGGTGCGTTCACGGTGCTCGCGATGGCGCGGCGTCTGAGCGCGTCCGGCAAAGAGGTCATCGAACTCGAGATCGGAGACAGTCCGTTTCCCTCACCAGACTGCGCCGTCGAGGCCGGTATTCAGGCCATCCGCGATGGCCGCACCACGTATGGGCCGTCAGCCGGGCTACCGGAGTTTCGCGCGGCCGCCGCCGCCTACGTCAATGCAGAGCACGGCCTCTCGGTGTCGGCGGAGAACGTGGTGGCGGGTCCGGGCGCCAAGACGTTCGAGCAGCTGTTCTGCGAAGCGTTTCTCGAGCCTGATGACGGCGTACTCGTGTTCAGTCCCTACTTCCCGACCTATCCGGCGAACATCGCGCGGCGCGGGGCACGCATGGTGTTGTCCAGTCTGCGTGCGGCGCGGGCGTTTCGACCCGACCTCGATGACGTCCGCCGATTCCTTCAGGAGGATCCGAGGGCGAAAGGAATTTTCCTCAACAGCCCGCACAATCCGACCGGTGGGGTAACTACGGAGGAGGACCTGCAGGGACTGGCGGACCTGATTCGCGGTCGCGACATCGCAGTGTTCAGCGATGAACCATATGACTGCATGGTGTGGGACGGGCGGCATCAGTCCCTGCTCGCCCAGCCAGGCATGCTGGACCAGACGGTCGCGGCCTATACCTTCAGCAAGTCGTTCAGCATGAGCGGCTGGCGACTGGGGTACGCGGTGTCGAGCCCCGATACGGTCAACGTCTTTGACTTACTGACCAATACGGCGTTGTCGTGTGTGCCGCCGTTTACCCAGGCGGCGGGCATTGCCGCGCTGCAGGATGGCCGGCAGTACCGCGACGGACGGATGCGGGAGTTCCACCGCAAGGTGCAGCTACTGGTGGCCGGACTGAACGCGGTGGAGGGCGTCAGCTGTTTGGCACCCGGGGGGACGTTCTATGTGTTCCCGTCTGTCGCGGCCATCTGTAATCGCGACACGATCACGTCGCACGGGCTCGCGATGTATCTGCTGGAAGGGGCGGACGACGCCCTCGGAGTCGCCTGTCTGGGTGGCGAGTGCTTTGGTGAGGCGGGCGGTGGGTTTCTCCGGCTGAGCTGCGCGCAGCCGGATGATCGGCTGACGGTCGCCGTGGCGTTTCTCGCCGACGCGACGACCAGACGGGACCGGATCGCGGCGTACCTGGACACGCACCCCGAATACCGTCTGGCCACGCCGTACTACGCTACTTCTTGAACGCGTCGCCCAATCCACCGATTGTGCTATCCCGCCCCAGCGCCTTCAGCACGTACTCGACATTGTGTGTGACTGGCGCTGTCCCCGAAAGCGTCAGCGTGGCCCATCGCCGTGTCGGCCACACGTATCGTTCGAACATCGGCCGCACGTCACGTGCGAACTGGGTCCGGATGTCTTCCGGTCGTCGAGCGCGTTCGCGACGGTCGCGCGCCACGCGCCGCTCGACCGCCGTCTGGTCGTCTGCGTCGAGAAACACGGACGTATCAATGAGCGCCCGGATGCCTGCGTGGCAGAGCAGCAGCAACCCTTCCGCGATCACGAGCGGTCGGGGCTCGACGGACAGGCTCCCATGTTGACGGGTGTGGCTGGCGAAGTCGTAGATCGGCCGGTCTATCCGGTCTCCGCCTCGCAGCGTCCGCATGTCCGTCTCGAACAGTTCCCAGTCGAGGGCGTCGGGAATGTCGAAGTTCTGGTGCCGTCTCGCGTTTGGGTTCAGGTGCGACAGGTCGTGATAATAGGCGTCCAGCGGAAGGACCACTGCGTCGTCGACCGGGAGGGCGCCCAGCAGCGCTTGGGCCAGCGTCGTCTTGCCCGACCCGGAGCCACCGGTGATGCCGACCACGTGGGGCGCGTTCCCGGGCATGCCGCCACCATACAGCATCGGCGAGGGAACCTTTCCCGGCGGCCCCCCGTCTGAATGTGGCAGAGACAAACGGCGAGCGCTGCGAAACGGCGTCGCGCGATCGGATAGAGGAAACCGATGAGAGCAAAGAGTGTCTGGTCCGCGTCGTTGCTGGCGGTGACAATGATGAGACGACAGATTGTGATGGCCGCGGCGGTCGTGCTCCTTGCCGCCGGTTCGGTCGCGGCGGGTCAAGCGTCGTCGGTCGACGCCGGCGACGCGAGCGCGTTCATGGGCACGTGGGTCTTGACGATGGAGACGCCGCGGGGCTCGAACGAACAGACGGTAGTGGTTCGAGATGAGGACGGCAAAGTCGCCGCCCGGCTCGAGGGCGGCCGCGGCGGGGCCATCGATATCACCGACGTGGCCAAGGACGCCGAGAGCCTCGTACTCACCTTCGCACGCAATGTCCAAGGCAACGATGTCAGCATCGTCCTGACCCTCAGCCTCGATGGCGACACCATGAATGCGACTCAGGATATCAACGACGGCATGTTCAGCATGACCGGCTCCGGCAAGAAACAGTAACCTCTATATCGGCTCCAACTGTTGCGTGGCTACCCAGCCGACGGTGCCGTCTTCGAGCACGATTTCGATCCATTCTTCGGACCGGCGGCCCATCCGCACCTTGGCGCCTTCGTGCACCCTGAAGATCCGGAGCGCGCTGTCATCCGACGGCGCGCTTTGGACGTCGGCTTCCGTGGCCATCACGACCGCTTCCTGGGGAGCGCCGATTCCCAGTTCCCGGACCGCAAGGTTGAGCCCGAGAACGAGGGCGATCGTGGTCGCGACAATAGCCGCGCGGCGGGCCCACAGGGCTACCGGTGTTCCCGGTTTGAGGACCAGCAGGATGACCGCGGTGGTCGCGGTGAGATAGGCCAAGGCGACGACCCATGCCAGCGCCGTCAGTGGCAACAGTCCCACCCACCATCGGACCGCACGGAACATCCAGAACTCAGGCAACGGAGTGATCTCGTCGGCCGTCTGTTGCCGCGCCAGGTCCAGATTCGCCAGCAGGTCGTCGTCACCCGGCATCAGACGACGTGCGCGTTCGTAGTACAGAATTGCCGGACCGATTTCTCCTCGCTTGAAGTAGGTGTTCCCGAGGTTGTAGTACAGGTCTCCGCTCTCGAGCCCCGCCTCGAGAATGCGGGCATAGCTGACCAGCGCGCCGTCGAAGTCGCCGTCCTGATACCGCTGGTTGCCCTCGTCGAAAAAGGCGTCCTGGCCGGCCACGGTCCCGCTGGTCAGCAGTCCCAGGCAGAGCGCGGTGGTGAGGGTGAGGATGGGTCTCGCGATCATGACAAGGCCTGGTCAAGAGTGGTCATCGCCTGCCCGGCGCGGGTGAGCATCTCCTGCATCGCAGCCGAGTCTGGTTCGGTCGGCGCGAATCGTTGTCGGTCGCAGTCTTCGAGACAGGTCAGGTAGGGCGCGATGACGTCGTTGGCGACCCCGCGCGATGTCAAGTGCGACCGGATCTCGTCCCGCATCAGCCCGGCCTCCGCGAGGTTCAGCTTGTCTCCGAGGAACCCGTGCAAGGCCCGTCCTATTTCGGCATGGAAGTCGCGGTGCTGCTCCGGCGAGCACAGCGACTCGGCCTTGGCGAGACGTTGCTTGGCCACTCGAGACGCGCGTCGGCGTCGGGCGTAGGCGACGTCGCCGCGCAGCCGGTCCTGATGGCGTCGAGTCACCACGGCGCCGGCCATTGCCAGCAACGGAGTCAGCAGTACCGTCCAGAACCAAGCGCTTCGAAACAGCGACGCACCGATGGGACGAAATGTGGGTACTGCGATTCGGATAAATCGGATGTCTTGCTGCGCGTCGATACTAGTGCGTCGGCGAGCGCCAGGGCCCGATGGCCCGTCGATCGCATCACCGGCGATGCGCAGGTTGATCGGGGCCGATGTCGCCACGGCGTAGGCATCCATGTCTGGGTTGAAATATGCCAGCTCGACCGGCGGAATGGAGACGTCACCCGGTGCGCGCGGCACCACCACGTACTCGAACACCTTTCGGCCTCGTACCCCCTCACCGGACGGTTCCACCCGCTCGGTGACATCGGGCGGATAGACCTCGAAGTCTGTGGGGAAGCCCAGTTCCGGCGCGACCACGGTTCTGATATTGCCGGTGCCGGTGACCTCGAGCCGGAAAGTCAGCGCGTCGTTGGTGTTGACGTCCGTTCGGTCGATCGACGTCGAGACGTCGAACTGTCCGACCAGCCCGGTGAACGCCGGCGGCTGTCCGGCCGGCAACGTCAGCACGTCGATATCGACGGCATCGGACGCGACCACGGTCGGTCGGCTACGGCCGCGGCCAAAAAACGGGTCGTCGAAGAATCCTCGCGAACGGCGCTGCACGCGCACTTGGGCCTCGATGGTCAACGGGTCCAGGGTCTTACGGCCCGCGCTGGTGGGGAACAGAGCCACCCGCCGAATCACCGAGCTAGCGTACTGAACGCCGTCACGAATGATCTGCTCGACGCCCGTCTGTGGGACCGCCAGCTCTTCGGCCCAGAAACCGGCGGTGCCCGGTTGTTGCACGAGGTTGTATCCGTCAACATTGACCCGGGTGAAGATCCGATATTCGACTGTGACCGGCTGGTTGACGTAGACCGTGTCCTGGCTCGGCATGGCGGTGATGAACAGGTCGTCTGGTGCGACGCCGCCGTCGGTTCCGCCGGATCGTCTCGTGGTCGCACGTGCGTTGGTGACCTGGATCGTCAGCGGCTCGGTGGCGAGCGTCTGCCCCGAGGCGGGCACGGTGATCGGTCCGATGTCGAACGTGCCCACCGCGATGGCCTGAAACTGATACTCGATGGTGAGTGTCACCGACGTGCGGCCGTTTGCCATCTGCATCGAGGTCGACGTGCCTGACCCCAGATAGGCCGCGAACGCGGTCAGATCCGGCAACGTCGGGTCCGCGTCGAGCTGCTGGGTGCCGGCGATCTCGACGTTCAACACGAACTGCTGGCTGAGTCCCACCTCGTTCTGACTCAGGTAGGCTCGCGCCGTCTGGGCCAGACCGGATGCCGGGAGGCAAAGGAGGCCCAGCATCGCGAGTGCCAGCCGCAGCCGGGTCGGCAGTCGACGAGCGAACGTCACCAAGGCCTCCGGGGGGGACGTACGGGCGGCGTTGTCTGGCGCTGGCGTTGAACCTCACCGGGGTCTTCGTTGATGGCCTGCAGCAGCCGTTCGGCTTCTTCGCGACTCAACTCGCCAGGTTGGGGCTGTGGTTCACCACTCGGGGCCGGCTGCTCCTGCGGTTGATCCTCCTGGTCCGGCTGCGGTGCCGACTGGTCGTCCTGTTCCTCTTGGTCATTCGGCTGTTCCGGCTCAGACGACTCGTCTTGTTGTCCGTCCCCATCTTGTTGATCGTCTGAGTTCTCGTCTTGCTCAGACTCCTGGTCCTGGTTCTGCTGCTCTTGTTGCTGTTCCTGCAACTGTTCGAACGCCACCTCCAGGTTGTGCTTGGCGTCGGCGTCCGCGGGATTTCGTCGCAGCGCCTCCTTGTAGGCGTTGAGAGCCGGTTCGAGCTGTTGTTGGTTATAGAGCGCGTTGCCGAGGTTGTACCAGGCACGCGCATCGACGGTGGGGTCGCCGCTCTCGGCCGCCTGCTGATACGCTTCCATCGCCCGCTGGAACTCGTCGGTCCGGTACAGCGCGTTCCCGTCGTTGAACGGGGCGATCGGAGAATCGGGCGCCTCTCGCAGCGCTTCGAGATACTGCTCGTGGGCCTCTTCGAAACGGCCCTCGTCGTACAGACGGTTGCCGGAGGCAACCGCGTCGCGGCCCGGTTGCGCCGAGACGCTCTCGGGCAGCGCGAGAACCACGAGGAACCCGACGCAAACGCACGTCTCGTAGCGGGTCACCTGAATCTCCCCGTCCAGCCGGCGTGGACACGCCGCCGATCCGGCACCAAGACTTCGGCCATCAACAAGGCCAGCGCCAGACCGAGGAACAGTTGGTATTGCTCGTCGAACAGCGTGACTTGTTCGCTCTCGAATTCCTGCCCGTCGCCCCCGGCCAGCTCCTCGGCTAGCAACGCCAGTTCGGTGCCGCCCGCCGAGGCGCGGTAGTAGACGCCGCCGGTTCGTGCCGCCATCGAGCGCAGTGTGGCCTCGTCGAGGCGGGTGGTGACCACCGAGCCGGCGTCGTCACGCTTGAAGCCCTGGGCCCGGCCGGCGGCGTCCAGATCGGGGATCGGGACCCCGTCCGTTGACCCGATACCCACGGTGTAGATGACGACGCCCTCGTCCGCGGCGCGCTCGATGGCGTCGTCCACCTCGCCTTCATGATCCTCGCCATCGGTGATGACCACCAGCACTCGGTGACGCCGATCGGTCGAGGCGAACGCGTCGAGGGCGACCGAGACCGCCAGTCCCAGGTTGGTGCCCTGCACGGACATGATCTCCGGATCCATCGCGTTCAAGAAGAGGCGAGCCGCGCCATAGTCGAGCGTCAACGGGCTCTGCACGAACGCGTCGCCGGCAAATCCCACCAGTCCGACCCGGTCACCATCGAGCCGGTCGATCAGGTCGGCGATGGCGAACTTGGCCTTCTCGAGCCGGTTCGGAGCCATGTCCTCCGCCACCATGGAGGCGGAGAGATCCAGCGCGATGAGCACGTCACGCCCCTCACGTCGAACCGTCTCGATTCGGCTCCCAAATTGTGGACGGGCCAACGCCGTCACGAGCAGCCCGATCGCACTTAACAGCAAGATGGTCTTGGCCAGTTGTCCCCGGCGGCTGACGGTGGCCGTCAGCCGTTCCAGCAAGTGTCGGTCTGCCAGCCGCTCCATGTCACGCTGCTTCCGTGTGTGCGCCCACCAGGCCAGCGCCATGCAGGCCGGCACCAGCACATAGGCGAACAACATCTCACTCTCGGCGAATCGGAACATGGCTACGGGATCTTCCTCAGCACGGTGCGACCAAGCCCCACTTCCAGCAGCAGCGCGCCCAGCCCGAACAGCAGCGGGACGTGGAACAGCTCGCCGTAGCGCGTGAACAGCTCGACCTCGATCTCGGTGGTCTCGAGCTCGTCAATTTCGTTATAAATCTGTTGGAGGCTCTCCGTGTCGGTCGCCCGAAAATATCGGCCTCCAGTCAGTGCGGCCGTCTCCTGCAGCGTCGGCTCATCGATGTCGACCTGCATCTGCGCGTAGCGCCGACCGAAGAGCGGGTCATCGACCGGTACCCGCGCCACCCCCTGGGTGCCCGCCCCGATCGCATAGATCCGAACATCCAGGGCCTGGGCAAGTTGGGCCGCCGTCACGGGGTCAATTTCCCCCCGATTGTTCCGTCCGTCGGTTAGCAGGATGATGACCTTCGAGTCCGCCTCAGAGCCCTGCAGCCGCTTGACCGCGGTCGCCAATCCCATCCCGATCGCCGTTCCGTCGTCGATGATGCCAACCGCCAGCTCGCCTAGTAAGGTCGTCACCACATCGTAGTCGAGCGTCAGCGGCGCCTGCGTGAACGCGTCACCTGCGAAGACCACGAGCCCGATCCGGTCGTTCCGGCGTCCGCTGACGAATTGGGCCGCCACCTGCTTGGCGGCCTCGATCCGGTTCGGTTGCAGATCCTCGGCCAGCATCGAGCTCGACAGGTCCAGCGCCAGCACGATGTCGATGCCCTCCGTGGTGACGTTCTCGGCCGTGACGCCGGTCTGGGGGCGCGCGAACGCCACGATGAGCGCCGTGAGCGCGACGGCCCGCAGCCCGAAGAGCGCGTGACGAAACCGTCCGCGCCGCCGGCGGTCGGCCCGCTTGATGGGTGCGGTCGATGAGTAGCGCAACGACCCGACCTGGCGTCGTCCTCGCGCGACATACCAGTACACGAGCAGCGGCACGAGCGGCAGCAGTAGCAAGTACATCGGGTCGGCGAACCGGAGGATCTCGGTCATGCCGCGTGGGCCTCCGGCGACCCGGTCGGCGCGCGCTTGGCCGGCCTCGTTAGGTCGACGAGACGGCGGCCGAGTGGAACCAGGTCGCGACACGCCGCTGCCTCCGGCCGGAACTTGGCGAACTTGACCAGATCGCAGCGGTCGAGCACCTGGCGAAAGTCTGCCACGATGGACCTGCTCACGCCGCGGTGACCGAGCAGGGTCAGCACCTCGCTGGTGGTCATTTCCATGGCGTCGATACGGAATCGGCCCTCCGCGTAGACGCGCATGATGTCCGACACCCGGATGTGGTACGTCTTGATTTCGCCGAGTTCGAGGAGTCCGGAGGCCTCGAGGGCGTCCAGTGATTCATACGCCAGTTCGTGGGCTGGTCGTGGCGGTACGGTCGGAACAACGACCTCGGGCCGGGCGCGTCGACGATACCGCCGGTAGAGCCAGTAACCGAGTATCGCTAGCACGATTAGGCCGGCCAGCCATGGGAGCAAGGTCACGATGCCGAACGGAATCGCCAGGGGGCCCTTGATATCGCGAATGGTGCCCCCCTCGTCTCGTCCGACGCTGGCTACCTCGATTGCCGCAGGTTCAGTCGACACGGTGACCGCGTCCCCGTTCGCCGCCACCACCTCGATATCGAAGGCAGGCAGAGCCAGTTCGCCAAGCTCGAACGCGGTGACCTGGAACTCGACACCCGTCAGAGCCGCCGCCTCGTCTGCATTCGGCGCCGGGTCCGAGTCACGCTGGCCCAGCAGCTCGAATGGGCCGAGTGCGATTGGGTCCGGCCAGACAACCCGGGCGTCGGGCGCGTGATGCACCGTCACCGTGATCGTCACCGGGTCACCCACGTTGATTGTGGTCGGCTCGATCGTGGTGTTGATTTCGGGCGCGCGCCCTTGCCCGGCCGCGGTGACCGGCAGTGTCATCACGAGCGCCACTATCAGCACGACAACCGACCGTTCGCTGATCATCGGAAACGCTTCGCTCGTTGACGGAAGAATCGCATCAGCCGATCCGCGTACGGGTGGTCGGTCGTAATCTCGATCACGTCGACCCGGGTCTTGCGGAACTGCCGTTCACGGAATGCCCGGGTCTCCGCCACATCGCGTTCAAACGCGGCGCGGAACGCAGGGTCGGAGACATCGACCGTCACCTGTTCGCCGGTCTCCGCGTCTTCGAGTTCGAGATACCCGACCGCCGGTAGCTGGTGTTCACGCGGATCACTCATTCGTATCGCTACCGTGTCGTGACGGCGACCGGCCACCGCCAGCGCCTTCTCATACCCGTCGCCCAGAAAATCGGACACGACGAAGACGACCGCGCGGCGTCGGACGACACGCGCCAGATACTCGAGGGCGCCCGCGATGTCGGTGCCGCGGCCTTCCGGCTTGAAGTAGAGCAACTCTCGCAGTACCCGCAGCACGTGCCGCCGGCCTTTCCGAGGCGGTACGAACTTCTCGATGCGGTCGCTGAAGATGATCAGCCCAACCTTGTCGTTGTTGGTGGTCGCGGAGAACGCCAGCACGGCGCAGATTTCGACCGCGACCTCGCCTTTCATGCGCGCGTGGGAGCCAAAGTCGCCCGAGGCGCTCACATCGACCACCAGCATGACGGTCAATTCACGCTCTTCGTCGAACACCTTGATGAAGGGCGCGCCGGTCCGCGCGGTCACATTCCAGTCGATCGCGCGAATGTCATCTCCGTGCTGGTATTCGCGCACCTCCGCGAAGTTCATTCCGCGGCCCTTGAACACGGAGTGGTACTCGCCGGAGAACACGTCGTTCACCAGTCCGCGCGTCGCAATCTCGACCCGTCGCACCTGCTTTAGAATCTCGCGCGGAATCATTTCATGGCACTTCAATGCTATTCAGCACTCTGTTCACCACGTCGTCCGCCGTCATCTCTTCCGCTTCCGCCTCGTAGGTCAGGAGCACCCGGTGCCGAAGCACGTCGAGACCGATGGAGCGGACGTCTTCCGGCGTCACATACCCACGTCGCTTCAGGAACGCATGCGCCCGGGCCGCTTTGGCGAGACTGATCGTGGCGCGCGGTGACGCGCCGAACGCGATCAGGTCGGCCAGGTCGCCCAGATTGTGCGCTTTCGGCTCCCGGGTGGCGAACACCAGTTCTACGATGTATTGCTCGACCTGCGGATCCATGTAGATCGTCTGGACCGCCTCGCGGGCTCGCAGAATTTCATCAGGCTCCACCACGGCGGACACTTCGGGGGCGGGACCGGCCGACATCCGCCGCATGATCTCCATCTCCTCGTCCTTCGTGGGGTAGCCGACCGACAGTTTCAGCATGAACCGGTCGATCTGGGCTTCCGGCAGTGGGTAGGTGCCTTCCTGTTCGATCGGGTTCTGGGTGGCCAGCACGAGAAACGGTGAGTCCAGCGGGTAGGTGGTGTCGCTGATGGTGACTGTGCGCTCTTGCATCGCTTCGAGTAGCGCGGACTGCACCTTGGCCGGCGAGCGGTTGATTTCGTCGGCCAGGATGATGTTCGCGAAAATTGGGCCTTTGCGTGTTTTGAATTCCGAGTGCTGGGGGTCATAGATCAGCGTACCGAGTAGGTCGGCGGGCAGCAGATCTGGGGTGAATTGAATTCGCCGAAAGGTCGTGTTGACCGCGCTGGCGAGGGTGTGGACGGTCAGCGTTTTGGCCAGACCAGGCACGCCTTCCATCAGCACGTGTCCGTCGGCGAGCATTCCGATCAGTAGCCGTTCGATCATGTAGTGCTGGCCGACAATGACCTCGCCCACCTCGTCGAGCAGGCGGCTGACAAAGGCGCTTTCAGTGTGGATGCGCTGCTGAATCGCTTCGATGTCTTGATGAATGGGCATGGTGTCGAGTGCGTGTCCTTTCGCTTCGGGGGTCGAGGTGTTGACCAGTCCGGTCCACCCAGCCCTACATTTTACGGGTGTTGGGGGGGCGACCCCAAGAGGCTCAGACGCCGACGGCGACGAGAGGGCCGGTTCACGCCTCCGTGGCTCCGGCAGAGCCCGATGGTCTGGCCACGACGGACGCTTGGCCCGGTGTTAGAGTGAGGCGGTTGACGCGATTCCCCTGTGAGGTGTCCGAGTGCCACCCAGACCTGCCCGCACCCTCTGTTTTGCCGCGACGCTGATCGTGGTCTGGATCTGTGATCCTGGAGCGGGGTCCGCCAATGCCAGCCCGCCCCTCGCGCCTCAGACGCGGGAACAGGCGGAGCCTCTTCGCCAGGCCGTACGGGATGTCGAGCGCGAGCGGGTGCGTCTGGAGGCGATCCGGGCCGCCGATCGGTATCTAGAGACCTGGAACACCCGCGACCCCGTGGCTTGGGCCACATCGCTGCATTTTCCGCATGTCCGACCTGGGCTGGGGCGTTTCAGCCTGACTCGTACGGCAGAGGAGTACGCACGGGGTGTGAACTTCGAACGTACCATCGGCACCGGATGGCACCGCTCGCAGTGGGACTCCTACGACGTGTTTCAAACGGGGCCCGCGAAGGCACACGTAGCCGGACTCTACTCACGCTACAACGTGGATGGCGAGCGGATTCGCAGCACGGTCATCACCTACATCGTGACCCGGCAGGGTGACCACTGGGGGATACAGGCGCGGTTTGCGGCCGGGTCCGCCGACGTGGCAGACCCTCAGCGTGCCGCGGCGCGGGCCGACGCGCTGGCCGCGGTCGACGCCTACTTCGAGGCACTCGATGACCCAACCGACGTCGAGGCTTGGGCGTCGACCCTGAACTATCCGCATGTGCGTGTCGCCGACGGCACGGTCGAGCAGTGGGAGACTGCCGAGGACTACATCGACGGACTGCAGGGCGGGCGTCTGCGTACCTGGGCCGGTACCCGGCTCGACTGGGCCGAGCCGGTGCAGGTCGGCGGTGGCGGTGTCAACGTGGCCGTGCGCTACAGTCGGCTGAATCCGTTGGGCGATACGCTCTCCAGCTACGAAGCCGTCTACCTGGTGACCAACCGTGACGGCCACGTCGGGGTCCAAGCCCGATCAACCTTCGCCCCGTAGGTTTCCTGGCGAGGCGTCCGTCTGGCGGCGTTGCTTCCTCGGTCACAGCCTGCCTGGCTGTTCCCTCGTCGCGCCTTGCCAGCCGGACGCCTCGCCAGGAAACCGGTTCTGCGGGGAGGTAGGGAAGCGTCCGACCGGTTCGCGGACCGAGATGCCTACTCCCGCCGCACGAGTGCCCCGGACCCGATCAGAACCTGTCGTCGTCGAGTCGCCGCGATCTGCTAGCATCCCTTCGAGTCTTGAGCATGTCCGAGCATTCGTACGAACGAGCCCCCGCGCGACGGCGTCGCCTGGTGCGTTTTGGGCTGGCGGTATGGTTCGCCGGGGCGCTGAGCGCGCCCGGCTCGGCCGCGGCGCAGACAGGCGGTACGTTCACCCAGGCGCAGGCGGCGGCCGGACGCACGGTGTACGAGCAGTCCTGCGCTCAATGCCACATGAGCGACCTGACCGGCGCGTTCGAGGCCCCCGAACTGGCCGGTCCGAACTTTACCCGGGTGTGGGGTGCGAGACCGGTCAGCGAATTGATCGACCTGATCAGGGTCTCGATGCCGCCCGGGCAAGGCGGCTCCCTCCCGGACGACGCCTATCCCAACGTGGCGGCGTACATCCTGCAAGCCAACGGATCAGCGTTGGGTCCAGGCGGCGGCGCCAGCCCAGCCGCCACCGCCGCATCGCGAGTTGCCGTGTCGACCCCGTCAGCGACCGACACCTCGACCTTCGCCGACATCGAGACCTTCGTGCCGGTGAGCGAGGCGACGCTGCTGGACCCGGATCCAGGTGACTGGCTCATGTATCGCCGGACCTACGACGGCTGGGGCTACAGTCCGCTCGATCAGATCAACCGCGACAATGTCCATGGGCTCACGTTGGCCTGGGTCTGGTCCATGCCGGACGGAACCAATCAGCCGACCCCGCTGGTGCGCGACGGTGTGCTCTACCTGGCCAATCCCGGCAATGTGATTCAGGCGCTTGAGGCCAACACCGGGACGTTGTTGTGGGAATATCGACGCCCGTTGCCGGAAGGCCTGCGGACGGGGTCCGTCCGCAATCTGGCCATCTTCGAGGAGAAGCTGTTCCTTGCGTCCAGAGACGCCTACCTCGTGGCGCTCGACGCCCGGACCGGATCGGTTCTGTGGGAAACCCGGATTGCCGACTACCAACAGGGCTACACGAACTCAGCTGGACCCCTGGTGGTCGAGGATACGGTGATCAATGCGATCAATGGGTGTAGCCGGTTCCAGCCGGAGAGCTGCTTCATCACCGGGCATGATGCCCGCACCGGCGAGGAGCGATGGAGGACCCTGACCATCGCGCAACCGGGCACTCCGGGAGGCGACACATGGGGCGATCTGTCGCTCACCCTGCGCGGCGGTGGCGATTCCTGGATCACGGGCAGCTACGATCCGGAGCTGGGTCTGGTCTACTGGCCGGTCGCGCAGGCGAAGCCGTGGGTGCCGGCGAGTCGCGGCCTCACCGTGCACGACGAGGCGCTCTACACCAACGCCACGCTGGCGCTGGACCCCGACGACGGCTCCATTACCTGGTATTTCCAGCATGTCCCGGGCGAAGCGCTCGACCTGGATGAAGCGTTCGAGAAAGTGCTGGTCGACGACCGCTACGGTCGGCAAGCCTTGTTCACTATCGGCAAGAGCGGCGTGCTCTGGAAACTTGATCGGGAGACCGGTGCGTTTCTCGGGCACACCGAGACCGTCTATCAGAACGTGTTCGATCGTATCGACTCGGACACCGGCGCCATCACCTACCGCCAGGACATCGCCGAGGCCCGTATTGGCGACTGGGTGTCGGTCTGTCCGAGCACGGCGGGTGGTCACAACTGGCAGGCGATGGCCTACAGCCCCGAGACCCGACTGCTGGTGATCCCGCTGAGTCAGAGTTGTGACGAGATGGCGGGGCGCGAGGTGTCGCTGGTGCAGGGGTCGGGGGGCACGCAGGCTGATCGAAAGTGGTTCGAGATGCCGGGGACGGACGGCAACTTGGGCAAGCTGGCCGCGTACGACGTCGACACGCTCGAAGAACGCTGGAGCATCGAGCAGCGGGCCGCGCTACTGACCGCGTCGCTGACCACAGCCGGGGGGCTGGTCTTTACGGGCGATGTCGACCGGTACTTCCGCGCGCTGGATGTGGAGACTGGGAACTTGCTTTGGGAGACCCGGCTCGGTACCTCCGCGCAAGGGTTTCCCGTCGCCTTCCTGGCCGGCGGCGAACAGTTCATCGCCGTCACCGCTGGCGTTGGGGGTGGCAGCCCCCGCCGGATCCCCGCGCTGCTCAGCCCGGAGATCCACCATCCACCCAACGGCAATGCGCTATATGTGTTCAAGCTGTCGTCCCGCCGGTGACGACGGGCATTACGGTCTCCTTCGGTCCAGCAACTGCTCGGTCTCGGCATATAACCAACCGGATGCCGAGAAGGGCGAGGGCGGGGGACGGACTGGCGGCGGCGTTGAAGCGCGTGGTCAAGTCCGTTGAGACGACCTTGGGCGCCGTCATCACAGAGGCGGAGGGTCAGGACCTCTTCGATGTGGTCGAGGCTGTTCGGCTCGATTTCGTGCCGTCACGCGAGGACTCGGGCACCAATCCTGCCTACACCACCAGCACCCGCGCGACGCGCGGGGCGGGTCGGGCGTCCGGGCGTCGGGCGATGTTGGGGGCACCGTTCTCGACGCTGCTCCGGCGGCCCGACCGCCTCTCTGGAGCGCCGGGCCTTGTAGTGGATCTGACGGCGGAGGGGGTGTCTAATAGCGCTTGTCGCTGTGTCGTTCCCAGGAGGAGAATTGCTGATGCCAGATCCGCGACTCACCCTAACCCGGCGAGAGTGCCTGACGGTGCTTGCCGCCACCGCGATGTTTCCCACCCTGCGCGCCCGCGCGGCCGACGGGAAGTCGATGCGGGGGGCGTTCATGATTCTGAGCACTCCCTACGAGGCCGGCGGGGGCGTTGACTACGAAGGGTTGGCGAAGCAGGTGGTCTTCTGCGACCAGTGCGGGATCGAGGGGCTGGTCTGGCCGCAGAATTCTAGCGAGCAGCGTCATCTGAGCCAGGAGGAACGGCTCCGTGGGTTCGAGGTGCTGGCGAATGCCGCCAAGGGCCGAGCGCCGGCGTTGGTGCTCGGGGTGCAGGCGGACGATACGCCCGGGATGATCGCCTATGCGGAGAAAGCCGAAGCGCTCCAGCCGGACGCCATGATTGCGATTCCGCCGACCACGGCGACCTCGTTGGATCAATTTCGCAGCTACTACGCCGCGCTGTGCGACGTGACCGACCGGCCGATTTTCGTGCAGACCAGCGGGGGGCCGGACATTGAACTGACCATCGACTTTCTGGTGTCGCTGGCCCGAGAATTCCCGCAGTGCGGTTATGTCAAGGAGGAGTATCCTCCCGTCCAGCAGCGGATGATGGAGCTGGCCAAGCATCGCCCCGACCCGATCAAGAGCATTCTCGGTGCCAACTTCGGACGCGGGTGGGCTTATGAGATGCGGCTCGGCACCGACGGGGTGATGACCGGCGGCGTGATGTACGCCGATATCTATGCCGGGCTGTGGGACCTGCATCAAGAGGGTCGCCACGACGAGGTCCGCGACCTGTACGGCAAGTTACTACTGATGCTCAACCTCGACAGCCTGATTCCCGGTGTCCGGCTGTATATCCTGCGGAAGCGGGGGCTGTTCCAGACCGTCTTGTCGCGCCGCGGCGAGTACCGCTTCACGCAGCCGCAGATCGACGAAATCGAGCATCGTTTCGCCGCCCTGGAGCCGCATCTACGTGCGTGAACACACCCGAGCTTCGGGTGTGGACATGGCGGCTCACATGAGGCGGCGGCCGTGTGTCAGGCGCCCGCGGGGACTGCGGCCCCGGTGTGTCGCCAAAGAGGAGAACCGATGAGACGACCTGCACGCGTGGCGCGGTTGGCGTGTGTCCTCGCGTTCGGTGTCCTGCTGGCGTTCCCGATCAACCCGGTCGGCGCCGACGGCGGGGCGCACTGACGGGCGGCCCATGGAACGCCGACCGTACTTTTTACTCGGCGACCTCGTCAGCAACACCGCCGTCGGCGGGCTCGTCGCCCTCGTAGTGGCGTCCGTCGTCAGCGAGACCTGGCCCATGGCGCTGGCCATGGTGCTGGGGATGCTGGTCGGCGACTTCGTCGCGCTGCCAGCCGCGGTCGGGCTCTCGGTCTTGTTCGGCGCGATGGAACTGATGCTACCGGTGATGCTTTCCGGCATGTTGTCCGGCATGGTCGTCGGGATGCGGGCCGCCACCGGGCCGATGTCGACCGACGCCGCCCTCGGTCTCGGTGCCTCGCTGGGTCTACTGGGGCTGCTGGCGACGTACGGTCTCAACGCCTACATTCAGGGAAAACATCACCAGCGGGCCTCGTGAGTACGGTAGGAGAGCGTCTGTTCTGATGGATATCGCCACCCAACGAAAGTGGGACAACGCGGTCCGGGGCTATGACCTGATGAACGCGTTCGGGCCGGAGCGTCGCTGGGAGCCCTGGAAACGGAAATTGTTCTCACACATGGCCGGCAACGTGCTGTTCCTGGCCATCGGCACCGGCCAAGACATTCAGTTTTTCCCGCCCGGTCGCCGCATCACCGCCATCGACATCAGCGAGCGCATGCTCGACCAGGCTCGACCCCGGGCCGAGAAGTACGACGGGGACCTTGATCTCCGCCATCTCGACGTGCACGACCTCGACTACCCGACGGCGACCTTCGATCAGGTGTTCACCTCCTGCACGTTCTGTTCGGTGCCGAACCCGGTCGATGGTCTACGCGCTCTGGGTCGTGTACTGAAGCCCGGCGGAACGCTCGGCATGTTCGAACACACTGGCAGCCGTTTTTTTCCGTTCGGCCTGATGCTCGACCTGATGACCCCGCTGACCCGTCGTCTGGGCCCCGAGCTGAACCGGAATACGCCGGACAACGTACAGCGGGCAGGGTTCGTGGATGTGGTGGTCGAGCCGGTGTATCTCGACGTCGTAAAGATCATCCGTGCGCGGCGCCCGAACTGATCGCGCGGCTGCCACAAGACTCTACTGATTCCACGCCCTCCGCCGTCTTTTGCGGGGGTCCGTGCTTGAGCGGGCGGGTTTGATTGAGCGGGATTGTCGACGAACAACGCGGTCCGGCACGACTCAAGGCCCAAGAGATGGCGCTGGCCGTCGACTGGCTGCACCGAATTCAAAGGATTGTGGGGGGACGAGCTTTCCCTGGAGCTCCAGACAGAGCGTCCTGAGTGCTCCTAGTCGGCGATGAAGCCCGTGAGGCGGCGGGCCCCCGCGACGAACTTCTCGCGAAGGGAGTTCAGGGCATCGGTCACCGGGGCTGCCTGTTTGTCCAGCTTCTCCAACTCGTCCGCCGCCTCTCGGGCGCGCGCAGCAAGTTGCTCAGGTGCGGCGCCGAGGTCGATAGGCACGTCACCACCCCCGGCAAGAAATCCGATACCCGCCGCGACGGTTACGATACCGACGTACTTGATGAGTCGAGTGATGCGCATGATGGCCCCCTTGGGCTGTCGGACCGTCTATCGGCCGTTCGCTCCCCGAGCTTGAACGGCGCCGTGACAAACATCCGGCTCGGGTGTCCCTATTCCGCCCGCAGCGCAATCATCGGATCCACGCGCATCGTCCGACGTGCGGGAATCAGACAGGCGAATAGCGCCGCGCCCAGCAGCACGAGGGACACCGCGAAGAACGTCGTCGGGTCGGTGGGCGCGGTTTCGTACAGCAGATTGGAGAGCACGCGGCTCAGCGCGGTGGCACCGGCCAGCCCGAGAATCAAGCCGAGCACGACCATGGTCAGGCCCTGGCGCAACACCATGCCGACGAGGCTGGCCGGCGGTGCGCCAAGCGCCAGACGCACGCCGAATTCGCGAGTGCGCTGGCTCACTGACGTGGCGATGACTCCGGCGATGCCCGTGACCGTGATCAGCAGCGCCAGCCCGGCAAACAGCACCAGCAGCGTCATGGTCAGACGTCTCGTTGCGAGCGTGTCGTTGACGGTCTGGGCCAAGGTGCTGAAGCGTTCCACGGGTTGCTCAGGGTCGACCGCGTGCACCGCTTCGCGCACCTCCGTGGCGAGCGATAGCGGGTCCACCCGCGCCCGCACCAGGATACGGCTGGCACCGGAGACCTGGAGAAACGGGCGATAGAGCGCGTCCGTGGGAGCGCTGTCGAGCCCGTCATGCCGCACGTCGCCGACGACGCCGACAATTGTGAGCCAGGCCTCGCCGCCGTTGAGCGTCACGCGCTGCCCGACCGGGTCGGCGGCCTGCCAGTGGCGCTCGGCCAGCGAGCGGCTGATGATCGCCACGCCCGGGCCTTCCTCATCATCCAGATTGGTGAACGTCCGGCCAGCGAGCGCGGTAATCCCGATGGTCTCGAAGTATTTTGGACTGGCGACGCGCACGTCGAGACGGGGCCGCAGGTCCGGGTCTTCGTGCTCACGGCCCTCGATATCGAAGGCTTGTTGCTGCGCCGGTTGCCCGTCGAGCGGGACGTCGCTCGCCACCGCCGCCGACAGCACACCGGGCCGGCTCTGGATGCGGTCGAGCACGCCGGTGAAGAGCCGCCGCCGACTGTCGGGCGTGCGGTATTTCGACCAGTTGGGAAAGATCTCGGCGGTCAGGACGTTCTCCGGATTGAACCCGGGGTCGACCTGCTGCAGCTTGTAGAAGCTGGCGAGCAGGAGGCCGGCGCCAATCAACAGCATGAAGGACACGGCGACCTGCGCCACCGTCAGGCCCTGGCGAAACCAGTTCCGGCTGCCGCTGTCGGTGCTTTGCCCGCTCCCTTCCTTCAGTGCGGTGGACACGCTGCCTCGGGTCGAGAGCGCTGGGGCGAGTCCGAAGGCGAGCCCGGTCGCGACGGATATGACCAGGGTAAAAACGAGTACCCACCCGTCGAGTGCGATCTGACTGGTTCGCGGCGTCAACAGCCCCGCGAATGATACGAGCAGGTCGAGTCCGGCCCAGGCGAGGACAAGCCCCAACGCCCCCCCAGCGAGTCCCAGCAGCGTGGTCTCGGTGAGCAATTGCGTTACGATGCGGCCTCGACCCGCGCCGAGGGCGGAGCGCAGCGCCAGCTCCCGCTCTCGTCCGGTCATCCGGGCCAGCGTGAGGTTCGCGACATTGGCGCAGGCGATGAGCAGCACGAGCCCGGTAGTGCCAAGCAGAATTAACAACATGGGCCGAGCATTGCTGGTCAACTCGTCCGCGAGCGGGGTGGTGACGGCGGTGTAGCCGGAGCCCGGTTCATACACGTCCGGGAAATCCTGTCCGAGCCGCCCCGCCACGGTGGCCAGATCAGAGCCGAACTGCTGGGTTCCGACCCCGTCCCGCAAACGCCCAAAGGCGACCATGCCACGAAACGCGGTGCGGTCTTCATGCATCCGCGCCTCCCCACGGGCCCGGAAGGGACACGCGGACGTCGGCATATACACGTCGTTGTCGCGTGGATACTGCGGAATCGGCGGCAGCACCCCGACCACGGTGTGCGGTCGGTCGTTCATCTCGAACACGGAGCCGACAATGTCCGGGTCTCCACCGAAACGTTGCTGCCAGTAGGGGTAGCTCAGCATCAGCACCGCTTCGGCGCCCAGGTCGTCGTCTGTGTCGACGAACGACCGCCCGAAGAGAGGCTGTACGCCAAGCACGTCGAAGAAGTTCGCGGAGACGACGCCAGTCAGCACGCGGTCCGGTTCACCACGGTTGAGCAATGTGAACGCCATGCCGTGATACTCGACAAACCCGTCCAGGCTTTCGAGTTGATCCCGATAGTCGATGATTTCCTTGACCGAGAAGGGGATGTTGTTCGCGCCCGTCCCTGGCGCCTGTTGCCGGGCCAGCACCAGTTCGTGTCCATCATGATAGGGAAGCGGCCGGAGCAGCACGCCATTGACCACGCTGAAAATCGCGGTGTTGGCTCCGATACCCAGCGCCAGCGTGGCTAGGACTAGCAGACTGTAGCCGGGATGGTGCCACAGGTTGCGCGCCCCGTAACGGATGTCTCGGAGGATGGTGTCGGCCAACCGAGGCTGGTCTGTGCGTGGATGGTGGGCGCGGCCCATGCGTGATTATGCGCTCCGCCGCGACGGAGCACAACGCCGGGCTGCGCGCCCACACCGCTGTGTGTGGATCAGTTGCCGGGGGTGGCGTCAGCGTCCAGACGTACGACCTGTCCCGGGAGAATCTCGACCCGGTGGCTCTGGTTCCCGGTGTTCGAGTTTGTGAGGTTGACAACATAGGCGCCGGGCCGCAAGACCACCTTCTTGTCTCCGGAGGCGCCTCTGGTGGTGCCTACCGTCCGGGTGCCGACCCGGCGATCTCTTCCCTGGACGTCACGACCAGCGAGTCCGGGAAAATCGCCTCGCTGAAGAGCGTGCGATGTCCAGGAAGAATACGCACCGTTCGTCGCACTTCCCCGCGAGGGCTCACGAACAACAGTTCGTGTCGCCCCGCGGTCAGCACCAGTTGCACCGTGGTCGGATGACGCGGTAGGGAGTCCGATTACCATTTCATTGAGCCCGACAACGGTCCTGACGCTACGGGCCGCGTTGGCGCGACGGGCGAAAAACACACGGGCGGGGACTGCGTCGTGCAAGGATCACGAGATTGTTCACGCACCACGTTCACCACGGGCTGCCGGGAGCAGAGTTGATGTCACTGAGGTTGCGAGTGTTGGTGATGGCGAGCGGGCTGGTTTTCTCCAACGGCACGACCGGAAGGGTCGCGGCCGCTCAGCCGTTGGATCAGGCCACGCTGGCTGCCATTCGGGACGAGGGGTTGTCTCGTTCGCAGGCCATGGACCATGTCAGCTGGCTGAGCGACGTGTACGGCCCGCGGGTTACCGGCACCCCGGCCATCGAGGATGCGCGTCGCTGGGCTATGGAACGGTTGCGCGCCTGGCGCCTGACCGACGTGCACGAGGAACGTTTCGCCTTCGGCAAGGGATGGTCCCTGCGGCGGTTCCACGCACACATGATCGAGCCGCAGGTGATGCCCTTGATCGGGTATCCGCGGTCCTGGTCGTCGAGTACCGACGGGACCGTGACCGCCGAGGTGGTGCGGACCGACATCAGCACCCCCGCCGACCTCGAGACATACCGCGGCGCTTTGCGCGGCAAGATCGTGTTGCCGCAACCGGTACGCGAGGTCCCGTTGCTGGAAGGCGATGTGGTGCTGCGGATGAGCGACGCGCAGCTCGCGGACGCCGCGCGGACTCAGGTGCCGCCGGCGCTGGCCGCCCCACGTCCACGTCGCGCCGGCCCGTCATTTGCGGCTCAGCTCCAGCAGTTCTACGTGGAAGAGGGCGTGGTCGCTGTCCTGGATCGGGGTAGCGACGCGGTCACCATGGGCGCCGGTTCCGGGCTGCCGTATAAGACCCAGCGGACCGATGGTGGGACGATCTTCGTCGGCGTCGGTGGTCCTCGGAACGAGGAGGCCGGCAGCCTGGTGCCTGCGGTCACCCTGGCCGTTGAACACTACAACCGGATGGTGCGAATTCTGGACAAGGGACTGCCGGTGCAGGTGGAGCTGCACGTCGAGGCGCAGTTCCATCCCGAAACGGTCGCGACAGACGAGATGAATGCGTTCAACCTGTTGGCCGAAATTCCGGGTGCCGATCTGGCCGACGAAGTAGTGATGATCGGTGCGCACTTCGATACGACCCATGCCGGGACCGGCGCTACCGACAACGCGGCCGGGGTCGCGGCGATGATGGAAGCGATGCGCATCTTGCAGGTCGTCGGGGCCCGTCCCCGACGCACGATCCAATTGGCGCTGTGGGGCGCGGAGGAACAGGGGCTGCTCGGGTCACGTGAGTATGTCCGACGTCATTTTGGCGACAGAACCACGATGACCCTCCGGCCGGCGCACGAAAAATTGTCTGGGTACTTCAATATCGACAACGGCGCCGGCCGGCTGCGGGGTGTCTGGTTGCAGGAGAACTACGCGGTTGCACCGGTCTTCAACGAGTGGATCGCGTCGATGGGCGACCTCGGGGTGACCACGCTTGGGCCGCGGCGGGTCTCCGGCACCGACCATGTCTCGTTCGACGCCATCGGTCTACCCGCGTTCCAGTTCATTCAAGATCGGTTGGAGTACAACTCGCGGACCCATCACTCGAACATGGATGTTGTCGATCGGGTCCAGCGAGACGACGTGATCCAGATGGCCGTGGTTGTCGCGACGTTCGCGTACAACACCGCCATGCGCGACGAGCGTCTGCCTCGCAAGCCGTTGCCGCGCGTCGAGCCGTAACCCTGTCCGGCATCCTCTTGCCATGCGTCCGCGCTTGTTCTACGGATGGGTCATCGTGCTCGTCGCAGGGCTGTGCTACGGGCTGGGCATGTCGCCGGTCTATTACAGCTGGGGCATCTTTGCGCCACGCCTGGTTGCTGATCTCGGCGTCGATCGTGGCGACGTGGGTGGAGTCTTCGGGCTCTTCAGCGTGGTGTATCAGTGCGTCGGCGTCCTCGTGGGCTTGGCGATCGTGCGGTTTGGCCTTCGCGGTGTGATGGCGGCCGGTTTCTGTATGACGGCCGTCGGCTTGCTGTTCCTCAGTCATGCGGAGACCGTCTTCGACTCCTACATCGGGTTCTCGTTGCTGGGAGGCATGGGCATTGGGTTCTCTACGATCGTGCCGGCCCAGACGCTGGGACAGAACTGGTTCCTGCGCCGCCGGGCGCTCGTGCTCGGCATCATCTTCGCGTCCGGCGGTATCGTCGGCCGCCTGGTGGCACCGGCCGACGCCTGGGTGCTGCAGTACTACGACTGGCGAACCGGGTGGACCGCGATCGCCGCGCTGTCGGTGGCGCTGGCCGTGCTCGCGGGCGTCTTCGTGCGAGACACACCCGAGACGGTCGGTCAGGCACGAGACGGTGGCGAACCGGATCGGCCGCCGGACGTCAAGGCCGGTGAGTTGACGGCGGCGGCTGACCAGTGGACGGCAACACAGGCGATTCGCACCCCGCAGTTCGCGCTGATGATCGTGTGCGGGGTCGCGTATGCGGTTCCCTACAACACCGCGGCCGCACACCTCACGTTGCATCTGACCGATCTCGGACACGCCGAGGCGGGAGCCATCGGTTTCGTGGGGACGATGGTGCTGGTGTCCATCGGCGGCCGTCTGATGGGCGCCATCGGCGATTGGGTTCCGCCACAGTGGGCCCTGGCCTTGGCCCTCGCCCTCGAAGGGCTCGGCGCCGGCGGGCTGCTCCTGGCCGCCGATAGCACGATGGCGTTGGCGGCGGTCTCGTTGATCGGCGTGGGGTTCGGTCTGGCCTACATCAGTATTCCGGTTGTGTTCTCCCACTTCTTCGGTCGGCGGGCATTCTCCGTGACCGCCGGGATCCGGATGACCATCACGGGTGTGGTGGCCGGCCTGGGTCCCTGGTTGGCCGGACTCGCATTCGACGCCACCGGCAGCTACGCCGCGCCGTTCATCGGGCTGATGCTCGTGGGCCTCGCCGGCGCTGGATGCGCGGCCGTGCTTCGGCATCCTGGACTGCCGCCTCCTAGGCGGGCAGCGAAACAATTGTCGGGAGCCTGATTCAGCTGATCTGAATACGCTGCGACCCGCCACACGTGGACTCTCGACACCTCGGCGGACATCGAGCGGAGGCAGGTCGACGGATGGCGCAGCTCCGACGCCGCTGGAGACCAGCGCGTCGGACCGACTCCTCTACGTCTACACGTCAGAAGATATCGTCTTGCAGAAGCTGCGCGCGCGGCGTTCAGCTGGCTAGGTGCGACGACGGAGTAGGCAGGCGGCCGCCCCGCACCGGCCGGGTTGGGGCGACTGACGAAGCAACAATGCCAGATGGGATGCCCCGCCCGAAAACCAAGGTAAGCTGACCCTTCTGACGCGGAATAGAGGAGACCTGAACCATGACGACACGGACCTGGACCGGCCTTGCGAGTGTGCTGCCGCTACTGTTCGTTGCCTGCGGCGTCGAGGCGCCCGGGCCGGCGCCGTCGACGCAGCCGATTGAAGAGCGCGCGGGGGCCAGGGACATACAGGCCAGCGGGGCCGACTTGCCGATCATCGCGCCCGACGACGTCCAGAAGAGCCAGAGCGGCGCGGTTTTCCAGCGGGTGGCGAACACCGACATCGAGGTGGTCTACGATCGCCCGGTGGCCCGAGGCCGCGAGCTGTTCGGCGGGATCGTGGCTTTGGACGAGGTATGGAACCCAGGGGCGAACGACGCCACCGCCGTCTCGTTCAGTCGCGACGTGACGGTCAATGGAGAAGCGTTGGCCGCCGGTCGCTACTCGCTCTGGGCCATTCCAGGCGCCGCCGACTGGACCGTCATCTTCAGCACGGCGGCCGACGTGTATCACACGCCGTACCCCGGCGAGGAACACGACGCGTTGCGTCTGACCATCACCCCGCGCCGCGGCGACCACGTCGAGACATTGGCGTATTACTTCCCGATGGTCGAGGAGAAGGACACCGAGCTGGTTCTCCACTGGGGCGAGACCGTCGTTCCAATGATGATTACCGTCCCCTAGTTTCCTGGCGAGGCTTCCAGGCGAGGCGCCCGACAAGCGGCGTTGCTTCCTCGGTCACATGTCGTCTGCATGCTTCCTTGTTGCGCCTTGCCAGGCGAACGCCTCGCCAGGAAACCAGCGTCATCGATGGATGAAACCAAGTTAGAGAATGAACAGGAAATTTCTGTGAGCTCCGACACTCGATACACCGCCAATCCCATTCGGGTCACCCGGCGCGAATTCCTACGGTCGTCGGCCGTTGGGAGCGCGGTGGCGGTCGGGGGGCCGCTGGCCTGCACGCCGGCGCCCACGCCTGACGCCGATTCGCCGTCGGGGGCGGCGGCCGCTATCGACGACTTTTCGCTCGAGGAGATGACTGTCGACGCGCTGCAAGAGGCGATGGCGAGTGGTGAGTGGACCGCTCGCTCGATCACCGAGGCCTATCTGACGCGTATCGAACAGGTCAACCTTGAGGGCCCGGCGCTTCGAGCCGTGATCGAAACCAATCCTGACGTGAGTGTACTGGCGGCGGAGTTGGACCGTGAGCGGGAGGCAGCCGGACCCCGGGGGCCGTTGCACGGGGTTCCGGTGCTGCTGAAGGACAATATCGATACCGGCGATCGCATGACCACGACGGCCGGGTCCCAGGCCCTCACCGGCTGGGTGCCACCGGTAGACTCTGGCGTCGCCGCCCGGTTGCGGGCGGCCGGGGCGGTGCTGCTGGGCAAGGCCAATCTGAGCGAGTGGGCGAACTTTCGGTCCACCCGGTCGTCGAGCGGATGGAGCGGCCGGGGCGGTCAGTGTCGGAACCCCTACGTGCTCGACCGCAATCCGTGCGGCTCGAGTTCCGGATCCGGGGTGGCCGTGTCCGCCAACCTGGCCGCGGTCGCCATCGGGACCGAAACGGACGGTTCCATCGTCTGTCCCTCGACGGCCAACGGCATCGTCGGTATCAAGCCGACCGTCGGGCTGGTCAGTCGCGCCGGTGTGATTCCGATCTCGCACACCCAAGATACGGCCGGACCGATGGCACGTACGGTGCGAGACGCGGCTATCGTGCTCGGCGTATTGGCAGGGACCGATCCGAATGACCCGGCCACCGCCGACAGCGACACGCGCGGGCTGGTCGACTACACCCCGTTCCTCGATGCGGATGGTCTGCGGGGTATGCGCGTAGGCGTGGCGCGTCGTTTTCTCGGTTTCCACGAGGTCGTGGACCAGGTGGTCGAATCCGCAATCGCGGCCATGGAGTCGGCCGGCGCCGTCATTGTCGACCCGGTCGAGCTGCGACCGATCGCGGGGGCGTCGCCAGGCGAGTTCACCAACCTGGGGGGGGCGGAGACGCAGGTCCTGATGTATGAGTTCAAGGCCGGGCTGAACGCCTATCTCGCTCGCCGTGGCGCAGACGCTGAAGTCCGGTCGCTGGCGGACCTGATCGCGTTCAACGAGCGGAACGCCGAGACGGAGATGCCGTACTTTGGCCAGGAGCGGCTACTCGAGGCAGAGACGAAAGGACCGCTCACCGAACCGAGGTATCTGGCCGCGCTCGCCGCGTCCAGCCGGTTGTCGCGCGCCGAGGGTATCGATCGCACGATGGACGAGCACCGACTCGACGCCATCATCGGCCCGACGGGAGGGCCCGCGTGGGTCACCGACCTCGTCAACGGCGATCACTTCGGCGGTAGCAGTTCCCAGTATCCGGCGGCGTCCGGCTACCCGAACATCACCGTCCCCGCCGGCGACGTGCATGGCCTGCCGGTCGGTCTCTCGTTCTTCGGCCGCGCGTGGAGCGAACCGACCCTGATTCGTATCGCCTATGGGTTCGAACAGACCGTGCAGGCTCGCCTCGTGCCACGCTTCATTCCCACCCTGACCTAGCTGGTCAAGCGGCCGGTAACCCAAGATCTTGTGGGAATGGCGCGGCGTGGCGCCCGCGGGCGGCGCGCACGGCGTTACTCGGCGCGTAGGGCCACCGTCGGGTCGACCTTCGTCGCCCGAAGCGCCGGGAGGCGCGAGGCCAGGAGCGACACGGCAAGCATGCGCGGACGGCCTCATCCTCGTCGGTTAGTTCCAGTTCGTGCAGCAGACTCAAGGAGCCGACCGTGTTGTCCGGGGTTGTCCAGTAGTCCCCGCCGTTGTCGTGGCGCCTCCCTAGAATCTTCTCGATGTCGGCCTGCCGTCCGGACATCCCGTACCTCCTGGGTCACCGTTTAGCCGCGGCGTCGCCGGTCAGATGCGCAAGCGCCCACGCTACACTCCTTGTGAGTGCGCTGTAGCTGCAAGCGCCGCGGCCGCCGTAAGCTTGTGCTTGGCTTGCCAAGGTGGCCCGACGACCCATCGCGGACAGGAACGCGTCGATGTCCTCGCGGCCGAGCACCGCGGCCGCATCGCGAGGCGCACGCTCGCGATCGTACCAATGCAACGACCAGCCGCGAGCCTCGGCTGCGGTGGAGAGGGATTCGCGATACGTCACGGAGTCGGCGATCGTCTGCGCGCGATTGTCGGCGACCCGCTCCTCGGTTGTCAGCGGAAGCGTGGGGCAGGCGCGGGTCGCGATACTCGCAATCGGCACGGGCACTACTGAGGCCAGCGCTTCGAGCACCTCGCGCGCGCTCCCGGAGTGTTAAAGTAGCGGCCCATCGCCCACGACCTTCGTGGTGATGTGGGTGCGTCGGCAGATCGTGATCGGTGAGGTCGATGCGCCGGCGATCGAGCAGCTCGCCGCCCGGCGTGACAGTAACGAGCACCGCGGAGTTACCTTGCTCGGCGACGCCGACGGTTGCGGCTCGTTGCGTTCGGCCTCTCGCCACGTCCTCTTCCTCCAGGGACACAGCCCTGCGGCTGACGCCGCTCACTCTCGTCCATGACGCCCCGATCGGATGGACGGTCTCGATGCGTTAGCGTTGCGCTGTTTGGGTGCTGCTCGGTCAGCGTCGCGACTGAGCATTCAGCGCCGCTCAGCTACGGCATACCGTTCCACTCCATGCGCTGAGTCGGTGTCGACGTCTGAGATCATCGTCCAGCCGGTCCCTTCGACGTACTTGGGTAGGCCCTCGCTTCGCACGGCAGACTTCCACGGTTCTGCGATGAGACGCGTCAGGAACGAGAGCATCATGCGGTCACCGGGACCGGGAATCGCGTGTGTGAACACGAACCGGCTTGCGGGTGACGTGCAGGTGGCCGCGTCCGTCAGCAGTCCTCGCACCTCATCGTCCGTCAGGTACTGGAAGAGGCCCTCTGCCAGGAGCACCGAGGGCAGTGAGGATTGCCAGCGACCGTCCTCCGACAACACCTTCGAGAGGGTCTGCTCGCCGAGATCGGCCGCGATCTGGGTCATGTTCGCCGGTTGACCGTCGAGGGCGACGCCTCTGGCCTTCGCCGCAGCCGTCGCAGGATGGTCGACCTCGAAGAACTGGACGTGGCTGTGTTGCGGGGCGAGTCTCAGGCACAGGGTGTCGAAGCCAGCACCGACTACCAGCACTTGTCGCGCTCCCTCCTTGATCGCGGCCTCCACCTGCTGCTGCGTGAAGATCTTGCGGTGGCCGAAGCCCTCGAACTGCCCCGGCACCATGAGATCTTGGATCTGGTAGACGCGGATCATCCACGGTCGCTTGGACATACGCATCAAGCGCGGGCCGTAACCGGGTGACCCCGAGGCCAGGAGGAGTCGCTCGGTGACATCCACCAGGCCGGGAGGAAGCCGTCGCGCCCAGTCGTCCTTCACGCTCAACGTGACCAAGCCAAGCGCCACCTTGAGAGCCGTCTGGCTGATTCGTCCCTGCTTCATGATTGATGATTTCGAAGATCCCAATGAGGCGAGAACTCGTGGTCTCGTGGCCCAACGGCAAGACCAACAAGACCAACTGGAGGCACGTTTTTCCGCCCTGCTGACCCGCTTCCCCACGGGCAACCCCTCGTCCTGGCCTCTGGGCCAGGGGGCGCTACTCGCCCGATAGGGTCGGCGAGCACTAACGACGCGGGGGGCGCCGCTACTGAACCCCAGTGCCACCCGCGGGTTTTA
>Ga0315338_1000473_pt1 | contig 90489 bp, 86 predicted proteins | sample ASW8metaG_FD_204518 | JGI IMG/M metagenome (GOLD analysis project Ga0315338, IMG submission 204518) | Ammonia-oxidizing marine archaeal communities from Monterey Bay, California, United States - ASW #8 | ecosystem: Environmental > Aquatic > Marine > Coastal | place: USA: California | collected...
AAATCACAGGAATCATAATGGGTGTATTAGAAAATAGATTTAAAGATAATGTTATTGTGGCTTCCCTGGATAAATTTCTGGGGTGGGCTCGTTCCACATCCCCTTGGTATTTCCAGTTTGGTCTGGCTTGCTGCGCCATTGAAATGATGGCTTCTGCTGCCAGTCGTCATGACCTAGAACGGATTGGCATGATGCCCCGCTCATCACCGCGTCAGGCGGATGTAATGATTGTGGCTGGAACGGTCACCATGAAAATGGCGCTCCGCGTCAAAAAATTATATGAACAAATGGCCGATCCGAAATATGTGATTTCTATGGGGAGCTGTGCCACGAGTGGTGGCCCATATTGGCAGCATGGCTACCACGTGTTGAAGGGTGTGGATTTGGTGGTACCTGTTGATGTGTATGTTCCCGGCTGTCCGCCTCGTCCGGAAGCACTCATTGAAGGCCTTCTGAAATTGCAGGAAAAAATTCAAACTGAGCGGCCGCTCACTCGTAAAACTGCATGACACCTGCTGAAATTAAAACGGCGATTGAAAGCCAATTCTCCGGCTCCGTTTTGGAGAATGAGGATTTGGCTGAAAATCAAGTGGAACTCAAAGGAGAACAGTGGCTTGAAATGGCTACTTTCTTGAAGAATGACCCGAATCTTTGTTTCGATCAATTGGAATGTATCACCGGTATAGATACTGGAGAAGAAGGTCCCTTGCAAACAAGGTATAATCTTCATTCCATGGAGCATCGTCATAAAATTGAAGTGGTTATTAGCCACGATCGGGAAACCCCCAAGGTGGCTTCTATTGAACAGCTTTGGCGTATCGGAGATTGGTTCGAACGTGAGACCTATGATATGTTCGGCATTGTGTACGAAGGCCACCGTGATTTGCGCAGAATTTTATGTCCAGATGATTGGGAAGGCTGGCCTCTGAGAAAAGATTATGAAGGCCAGGAAGACTACCACGGCATCGTTGTCCCAAAAATCAAGGAAGAAGAAGAATGGGAATAGTCCAGGGCGATCAGATGACGCTGAATATTGGGCCTCAGCATCCCAGTACTCACGGTGTATTGCGCCTGGAAGTGAAAACCGATGGTGAAATTGTTTCGGAGATCAGACCTCACATTGGCTATCTCCATCGTTGTTTTGAAAAACATTCAGAAAATGTTACCTACGAACAGGTGATACCTTTCACAGACCGCTGTGATTATCTTGCGGCAATGAACAGTAATTTTGGTTATGTGGTCGCCATGGAAGATTTGATGGAAATCAAAGTACCGGAACGGGTGGATTATATCCGGGTGATTATGGGCGAACTAAACCGGATTGCCAGTCATCTGCTGGCTTTGGGTGTTTATGGTCTGGACGTAGGCGCTTTTACACCATTCTTATATATGCTTCGGGATCGGGAACGCATTTTGGATATGTTTGAATACACATGCGGTGCCAGACTCCTTTATAATTATATGTGGGTTGGCGGTGTTTCTCATGATCTGCCAAAAGATTTTGTTAAAATTTGTACTGATTTTTTAGATTATTTTGAACCTCAAATCAGTGAGTATAATGAATTGCTCACTTACAATAAAATATTTATTGAACGCACCGCAGATGTAGGTGTCCTACCTGCAGATGTGGCTGTGAGTTTTGGTGTGACAGGGCCAAACCTCCGTGGATCCGGTGTAAAATGGGACGTCCGGAAGGATGAACCCTATTCTATATATGATCAATTTGACTTTGATATACCCACTGGAACCGGGGAATTTGGAACAGTGGGTGATTGCTTTGATCGATATTGGGTTCGCATGCTAGAAGTAAAGGAAAGTGTAAAAATATTGCGTCAGGCCTTGAAAGATATTCCCAGTGGAGATGTACATCAGGCAATCCCGAAAAAGATTCGCCCACCCAAAGGGTCGATCTATCGCCGTACCGAAAGCCCCCGAGGTGATTTGGGTTATTACATTGTCAGCGATGGAACACCCGTAGCATCCCGTGTTAAAATGCGATCACCCGCTTTTACGGCCCTTTCTGTTTTGGATGAAATTTCCCGAGGCTGGATGATCTCGGACGTGATTGCCATTTTAGGCAGTTTGGATATTGTATTGGGAGAAATCGACCGATGACCGTTGACATGCTTATGGATTGGTTCGCCACCCTTGGCGATTTCCCTGTTTTAGCATTTATCCTGGCAGTAGTGATTTCAGGTATTCCTTTATTTTTAGTCATGGCACTCAATGCCATGGTTGCGGTTTATGTAGAAAGAAAAGTATCTGCTTTTATGATGGACCGTATTGGTCCTATGGGGCAGGGTCCAGGACTTCACGCCGGAAAATGGGGTTTACTCCAAACGGTAGCAGATGCCATTAAGCTTTTGGTCAAAGAAGACACAGTTCCAGAATCGTCTGATAAAATTTTATTTAAAATGGCACCATTCATTATATTTATTGGTGCTTTTTTAGGATTAGCGGCTGTTCCATTTAGCCAGACCCTCCAGGTTGCGGATTTTAATGTAGGTGTTTTTTATATTATTGCGGTAGGGTCCATTGGTGTTATTGGGATTGTAATGGCAGGATGGGCATCCAACAATAAATGGTCTCTTTATGGTGCCATGCGTTCGGCCGCCCAAATAATCAGTTATGAAATCCCCGCAGGATTATCCATTATTGTGCCCGTTATGATGGCCGGTACCCTGAATCTCCAGGAACTAATCCACTATCAATCTGGGACTGTTTGGGGAATCCTTCCCAATTGGATTATATTTAATAATCCATTTTCATTCATAGCCTTTTTCATCTTTTTTATCAGCGCCATTGCGGAAACAAACCGTACGCCTTTTGATATTCCCGAAGCGGAGTCCGAATTGGTGGCAGGTTGGATGACAGAATATTCCGGTTTTCGCTGGGCAATCTTTTTCTTAAGTGAATATGCCAATATGCTCATTGTGAGCGGTTTGGCTGTGGCAGGATTCCTTGGTGGGTGGCGGAGCCCCATTCCTGGATTATTCGACTCCGGTGCCTGGGGATTATTTTGGTTCATGGGAAAGATTGCTTCACTGATTTTTGTTATGATGTGGTTCAGATGGACATTCCCGCGCCTGCGCGTGGACCAGCTCATGCATGTATGTTGGAAAGTATTTATACCCATTGCCATGATAAACATTTTTGGTGTGGGAATTTGGAAATTAATTTTCGGATAAATTATGGCAAAGTATTTCGCAAATATTTATGACACAGTAAATACCCTTTGGACAGGTATGCGGATTACCTGGCGCCATATGATAAATATTAAACGGGATAATGTCACGCTTCAATACCCAGAAGAACGGTGGCCCCGTCCAGAACGAAACATCGGATTTGAACATGAAAGCTATAATGTAATTCGTTCCCGTCTTCATGTGGATATTGACGATTGCATCGGTTGCCTCAAATGCGAGCGTGCTTGTCCGGTGGACTGTATCAAAATAGATACGATTAAAGCGCCAAATCGCGGGGAAGATATTCCGGAAATAAAACATACGGGAACCACATCTAACGATACCCGGAAAGCCATGGTGGTGAGCCGCTTTACCATCGATATGTCTGAATGTTGCTATTGCAACCTCTGTACATATCCATGCCCGGAAGAATGCATTTTTATGGTGGGTGGCCCCAACAACGAGAAACACAATATCGACTATGAATTTTCTGAATTTGACCGAAATGATTTGATTTACCAATTTGCAAAATCGATTACAAAGGAACAAAAAGAATCCTTGCAGCCACCAAAACCAAAGGAAGAAGCCTAATGGCCGAATTCACATTTTGGATCGTTGTAGGTATTACGCTTGGTTCTGCATTTATGGTAGTCCAGAGTAAAAATCTGGTCTATTCTGCTTATGCACTCCTATTCTCCTTTATTGGTGTAACAGGATTATATGTATTCCTCTGGGCGGATTTTATTGCTGTGGTTCAGGTGGTTGTCTATGTTGGGGGAATCCTTATTCTAATTATTTTTGGAATTATGCTTACCAATAAAATCACCTCAGTGAACATTAGTCATACATCTGTCCAAAAGAAAGTGGGTGCTGTGGCTGTTTTGGGAATGGCATCCCTATTAGGATATATGGTGCTTAATACACCTTGGGTAGCATTAGCGAATGTGGAACCAGCAGAAACAACAGCTACAATCGGGCGGTTGCTTATGATGGATTATTTGCTCCCTTTTGAAGTCGCTTCTTTACTTTTATTAGGCGCATTGATTAGCGCAACAACCCTTTCAAGAAAAGAAGATTAATGGATAGCTTAACCAATTATTTATTCGTCAGTGTGGTTCTCTTTTCATTGGGGTTATATGGGGTAATCACCCGTCGAAATGGTGTTGCCATCCTCATGGGCGTTGAACTTATTTTGAATTCTGCCAATATAAATTTTCTTGCCTTTGCCCGTTTTGGCGGTATGAATATGGCGGGCCATGTATTCGCGTTATTTGTTATCGTTTTGGCTGCAGCAGAGGCCGCGGTAGCTTTGGCGATTATAATCAATATATTTAATAATTTTCATACGATTAATGTGGATGATGTGAGTGAGTTAAAACAATGATAACAGGGAACATTATTACCGATTTTAGTTTGCTCATTTTATTTCTGCCTTTAGTGGCTTTCACCATCAATATATTTTTTGGGAAACGTCTGCCGCGTCAGGGGGATTGGGTCTCCATTGGTGCCATTTTAATTACCCTTATTTTATCCCTGTCCATGCTCTTGAATATGTTCATGAATTGGGATCCCGATTTTTCTCATGAAGCAAAATTTATATGGATGGACTTGGGTGCTTTTAAAATTGAATTGGGTTTCTGGGTGGATAATATTACCATCGTTATGTTGGTTGTTGTCTCCCTGATTTCCAGCATGACCCATATCTTTTCGTTAGAATATATGAAGGGTGATATTCGCTATAGCCGTTATTATGCTTATCTCGGTTTATTCACCTTTTCTATGAATGGAATTGTATTGGCGAACAACTTAATATCACTTTATATATTTTGGGAATTGGTAGGTGTGAGTTCATATTTATTGATTGCTCACTGGTTTGAAAAACCATCCGCCGCTGCCGCTGGGAAAAAGGCATTCCTAACAAACAGAGTAGGGGATATCGGTTTCTTTATCGGTATTATGCTCATGTTTACCGCCATTGGTTCTTTCAATATTCAGGAAGTATTTACGGGTGTATCTCAGGGGTTAATTGGCGGATCGTTATTGACATTGGCAGGTGTTGGATTATTCATGGGTGCGGTGGGGAAATCTTCTCAGTTTCCACTCCACATATGGTTACCGGATGCCATGGAAGGTCCCACGCCTGTATCAGCATTAATGCATGCGGCGACCATGGTTGCCGCAGGTGTTTACCTCACTGTTAGATTATTTCCATTATTTTCTCCCGATACACTCCTTGTTATTGCTTATGTGGGTGGTTTTACAGCATTGTTTGCAGCCTCTATTGCCATCACACAAAATGACATTAAAAAAGTATTGGCTTATTCTACTGTTAGTCAATTAGGTTATATGATTTTAGCTGTTGGGGTGGGTAATTATATCGCTGCATTTTTTCATCTATTAACCCATGCCATGTTTAAGGCTTGTTTGTTTTATGGCTCCGGTTCGGTGATCCATGCCATGCATCATTCCCTGCATGAGTTGGATGATCATAATACAGATCCTCAGGATATGCGCAATATGGGTGGTTTCAAATCAAAGATGCCTATTACTTATTTGACCATGACCATTGCCACTTTGGCAATTTCTGGTGTGCCATTTTTCTCTGGATTCTTATCAAAGGATGCAATTTTAGCGGGCAGTTTAGGATTCGCTCAGCATTATCCTCAGCATTCTCTTCTTCCTGTTTTTGGTTTTGGTGCAGCGGCCATTACCGCATTTTATATGTTTAGACTTATTTTTATGACGTTTCATGGTGAAGCTAAAATGCCCAAAGTTTTTAAAGGTATACATGAGTCACCGCGGGTCATGACGTTTCCGCTCATGCTATTAAGTGGTTTAAGCATTTTTATTTTCTATACTTTACCCTATCTCAATCCATTGTCCGATCATGGCTGGTTTACGGAACTGATTCGTGCGGGTGATTCTGTTGTGCCTGGAAATCCGACGGCACATGAAATTGGAGAAGGAGTCCATCATGCCCATTATACGGCCATGGCCTTATCTCTTTTGGTGGCAGGATTAGGTATTGGACTTTCATATTTGATGTATTTAAAGAAAAAACTTTCAGCTGAAGTTTGGGCAAATAAAATGGGTTTTTTATATAAACTGTCTTACAATAAATATTATTTTGACGAAAATTATGACCGCTTTCTCTATCAACCATTTTTAAAGCTATCCCGTGCCGTTGCATATGTGGATTGGGATTTGTATGACAAATATTTTATTAATGGCTTTGGGCGTGTCACGAAGTGGCTTTCATTTCTCACAGGTAGAATTGACTACTATGGATTAGATCAATCGATTGTGGATGGTATTGGTCGTACCGCACAGGGATTTGGAAAACAATTAAAACAGGTTCAAACCGGCCGATTGCAGAATTATATGTTATTCGCATTGGTTGGTGTCATTATCATTCTGGTTATCCAGACAATTTAAAGATTTCATAAAGGGCTAAGTATGAATCATTTACTCAGTTGGATCATTTGGCTTCCGGTACTCGGTATGGTCGCCATTGCCTTTATTCCTCGAGACAAAACGGAATTAATTAAACAGATATCCGCAGCAACGACAGGAATACAATTGGCATTGGCCATATACTTATGGCGTATCTTTGATGCGTCCACCGGGTCGTTCCAATTCATGGAAACTGCCGAATGGATCCCATCATTCAACATTACATACATCCTGGGTGTAGACGGTCTCAGTCTTCCCATGGTGATCCTCATGGCACTCATTGGTTTTATCAGTGTGTTTGTCAGTTGGAATATCAATACAGCAGTCAAAGGGTATTTCTCACTCTTTTTACTGTTAAATACCGGAGTAATGGGTGTGTTTCTATCTCTGGATTTCTTCCTGTTTTACATCTTTTGGGAAGTGATGCTTCTACCTATGTATTTCCTGATAGGAATGTGGGGCGGCCCCCAGCGGGAATATGCTGCTATCAAATTTTTCCTTTATACATTATTTGGTTCGGTTCTCATGCTTATCGCAATTTTAGCCTTGTATTTTACTTGTGGTAATACATTTGATATGCTGGTCCTTATGGATACGGCCCCAACCGCTTTGAATGGTGTTTTATGGTGGGGTATGAGTTCCATTAAGGTCATATGGGTATTGTTGTTTATTGGGTTTGCCATTAAGGTGCCCGTATTTCCATTCCACACCTGGTTACCTTTGGCCCATGTGGAAGCACCCACGGCGATTTCCGTAATTTTGGCCGGTGTTCTTTTGAAACTGGGTGTTTATGGCATGCTAAGAATCAATTATACCATGCTCCCCGATGGCGTATTTTGGTTCGCCGGTGCCTTAGCTATGCTTGGACTTATTAATGTGATTTGGGGTGCCATGTGTGCCTTGGCTCAAAAGGATTTAAAGAAAATGGTAGCCTATTCATCCGTAAATCATATGGGATATGTTCTTCTTGGCATGGCAGCTGTGATAGCCGCTTCCGGAATGAATGGTGATAACCTCATTAGTGCCCAGGCTGGAGTGAATGGTGCTGTGTTCCAGATGTTTAACCATGGTACAATTTCAGCCATGTTATTTATTTTGGTTGGTGTGATTTATGATCGGGCCCATCATAGGGATATTGAAGGATTTGGTGGGTTGGCATCCCAGATGCCCATTTATACAGGGTTGGTTGCCGTGGCCTTTTTTGCCGGCCTTGGTTTGCCAGGATTTAGTGGTTTTGTCAGCGAATTCATGATTTTCATTGGGGCATTTCCCGTTTTTAAAACAATTGTTATTATTTCTACCATCGGAATTCTACTCAATGCGGCTTATTTCTTATGGGCATTTCAGCGGATGTTTTTTGGCCCAGCCAATGAGAAATATAAAGATTTACCGGAAATAAATAAACGGGAATTGTTTACAGTGGTACCGCTGGCATTGATTACCCTGTTTCTGGGGATTTATCCCCGCCCATTTCTGGATATGATTTCTGCAACAATGAATGTTCTGATTGAACAGGTTGTGTCCCTCGGAGGACTGGCCGGTGTTATGTAAGGAACCTGCATGAGCAATCTCAATAGCCTATCTCATTTCTGGCCGGAACTTATTCTGACTGTAACAGTGTTGACTGCCGTAGTCGCTGATTTGTTTTACCATAAAGATGAATCTCGAAAGGTGGCCTGGTGGGTATTGGGTGGACTTGCTTTAACTTTATTCGCCATCCAAATGGGCGGGAGTACTGTGACAGATTTGTTTATGGGTACCATTGTGCTGGATCCATTTTCTGAGTTTTTTAAAATATTGGTTTTGATTGCGACGGTGTTAGTCATTCTCACGAGTTTTAACAGCAATGAACTCCAGGATTATCGCGTGGGGGAATATTACTCCATATTGGCTATTATGGTTTTTGGATTATTTTTAATGGCTTCTGCCATCGATATTTTGATGGTTTATCTTGCCATAGAAGTGGTCTCAATCATGTCTTTCTTTTTGGCGGGCTATTTAAAAAAGAATTCACATAGTAATGAAGCATCTCTCAAGTATGTCATTTATGGTGCTTTTTCTTCCGGAATCATGTTATATGGATTCAGCATTTTGTTTGGATTAACAGGCACAACCAAGTTTGTTGAAATGCAGGCAGCTATTTCAGGATTGAGTCCAGATTCCAATTTGGCTCTCATTATTTCAGCCGTTTTCATCCTGGCTGGTTTTGGATATAAAATTTCTGCTGTACCGTTCCACTTTTGGACGCCGGATGTTTATGAAGGATCACCCACCACAATCACGGCTTATTTATCGGTTGCACCCAAAGCAGCAGGATTTGCCATGCTGATTCGTTTTTTCAATCAGGTATTTGGAGACAGTTCGGCATTGGTTTCAGAATCATGGCAAGCATTGAATCAAATCCCATGGCCTCAACTCATGGGTGTGTTAGCTGCGGCAACCATGACTGTAGGAAATTTGGTAGCCATTCAACAAAAAAGCGTGAAACGAATGTTGGCTTATTCTAGTATTGCCCATGCGGGATATATGATGATGGCACTCCCTCTCATGTCTGAAGCTGGCGTCTATGGCATCATGATGTACCTCCTCATGTATTTGTTTATGAATCTGGGTGCTTTTTTTGTAGTTATTTATATACAAGGAAAGACTGGCGGGGAAGATTTCGAAGACTTTAATGGGATGGGGTGGAAAATGCCATTTGTCGGTGTGGTCATGACTTTATTTATGTTATCCCTTACTGGATTACCCCCCACGGCAGGATTTATTGGAAAGTTTTATTTATTTGCCGCAGTGATTGAAGCAGGACCGCAATATTATTGGTTAGCATTTGTAGGCGTTCTGAATAGTGTTATTTCCCTTTATTATTATTTTCGTGTTGTGAAGCACATGTATTTTATAGGTGAACGGAGTGAAATGGTGGAAATGCCGGAATCAAACTTGGTGACTTTTGTACTTTTATCCCTAGCCATTCCGACCTTTATATTTGGATGGTATTTCGCACCAGTCGCGAATTGGGTGAGTGAATCTTTGGTTATTTTTCAAGGGATGTAATTCATTGAAAATGGCCATCAAGAGGGGAATCATTTTTGGCTGATTTAAATATAAAAAAGGGACACAATATCCGAATATCGGGTGTTCCTTCTGATGAAGTTCAAATAGGATTAAAACCCAAGACGGTTGCAATTCATCCTACCGATTTCCGCACCTTAAAACCAAAAATACTGATTAAAGAAGGAGACACTGTAAAAATAGGCTCTCCCTTATTTAACTGTAAATCCCAGTCGAATATTTTTTTCCCATCCCCTGGTGGTGGCATAGTTACATCAATCCAATTTGGTCCTCGCCGAGTTGTGGAAAAAATTATTATTGAACTCAGCGAAACAGAGGAATCAGACTGCCATGATTCATTTCATGCAGCAGAAATACCTACCCTGAGGAAAGAACAGATTCTATCAGCCTTATTGAAAGGGAACTTGACACCATTCATTCGCCAACGTCCCTTTAATAAAGTGATTAACCCCATGGATACACCTAGGGATATTTTTATTTCCGGATGGAATACCGCACCTCTTTCTGTTAATCTTGATGTTTCTCTTAGACGGCGATTACCCCAATTTCAAGCTGGAATAAATATTCTAAAAAAATTGACATCCGGTGCAGTTCATTTATCTATCAATGAGAATACGGTTTCGAATACATTGTTAGAAGTGGATGGGGCAGAAGTGCATACCATCAATGGCCCCCATCCAGCAGGAAATGTGGGAATTCAAATTCATCATTTTTCACCATTGGGACTCAATGATTTAATTTGGACGGTGAATGCTCAGGATGTGGTTCGGATTGGGACATTTTTTCTTACTGGCAAATATGATCCAACTGTTTTTGTGGCAGCAGGAGGTCCTGGTTTAAAAACCCCAACCCATATTAAAACACGAATGGGTGTTCAATTGAGTGATTTATTATCCGAAAAGCTAAATGAAGGAAAACAAAGAATCATTTCTGGTGATGTGCTTACGGGAAAAAATGTTGGAAAAAATGGACATTTAGGTTTTTACGACTCAACAATCTCTGTCATCCCCGAAGGTGGTGATCGTGAATTTATGGGATTGATAAGACCCGGTTCATCTTCAACTCGATACAGTTTAACCAATGCATTTATTGGATTTGGGAAAAAGATATTTTCATTTAATACGCTTCAAAATGGAAGTGAACGCTACATGGTACCTATCAATGCGTGGGAAGATGTTCTGCCAATGGATATTCTGCCGAATGCGTTATACCGAGCAATTCTTGTGGAAGATATTGAAGAGATGGAACAATTGGGAATATTAGAATGTGATGAAGAAGATTTCGCCCTTTGTTCTTTTGCATGCCCCAGTAAAATAGATGTAGGTGAAACCATTCGACATGGATTGGATTTAATGGAGAAAGATGGTTAAATGATAAAATTTCTTCGAAAAATTCTGGATGCAAATGCACACCGATTCGAAAATAATGGTGTTTTAAAACAATTATATCCTCTTTATGAGGCAACAGATACCATCCTGTTCAGTACAGACGAAGTTACCAAATCAGGACCCCATATTCGCGATAGTATTGATATAAAACGAGTCATGATCCTTGTGGTGATTGCATTAATACCACTCTATATTTTTGGTGCCATGAATGTGGGTGTCCAAAACGGAATTTCCATGGGAGTTGAAAGAACCAATTGGGAGCAATTTTGGTTTGGCTTTGATAAAATTATACCCATTATATTGGTCGTATTTATTACCGGTGCATTTTGGGAAATCCTTTTTGCTGTGGTACGACAACACCCCATTAGTGAAGGGTTTTTAGTCACTTGCGCCCTGATCCCATTAGTCATGCCCGCTTCAATTCCCTTATGGCAAGTGTCCATCGCAACCTCATTTGGAATCGTGATTGGTAAAGAAATTTTTGGTGGTGTAGGTATGAATATTTTTAATCCAGCGTTGGTGGCCCGCGCATTTTTATTTTTCACCTATCCTGGTCGTATTTCAGGTGACAAAGTTTGGGTGATAGGGCCAGATGGTTATTCCGGTGCTACTGCCCTTGCAGTACCCGCAGCTGAGGTAAATCAACATGCGGTTTCACTCCTAAACGGCGTCACTCAGTTTGATTATTCCTGGTGGAATATGTTGGTTGGCTGGATCCCTGGTTCTATCGGTGAAACAAGTAAATTATTGATAATCATGGGGGCAATATTTTTGGCCATTACAAAAATTGCCAATTGGCGAGTTATGGCAGGATCATTAATTGGGTTGGGTGTCACAGCATATCTTACCAATTTGATGGCACCTTTTTCTTCCAATACCATGTTATCTCTTCCGGCTCATTATCATTTAGTGATGGGTGGATTTTTATTTGGAATGGCATTCATGGCGACAGAGCCCGTAACCGGGTGTCATACAAATCAAGGTCGTTGGGTGTATGGGATTCTGTTTGGTATGCTGACAGTTATTGTCCGTGCAATCAATCCAGCCTATCCGGAAGGAACCATGCTGGCGATTCTTTTACTCAATGCATTTGCATCATTGATTGACTGGTTTGTTATTCAATCCAATATTAAACGCAGATTTTCACGCTATGCGCAGTAATGCTTACACATTAATATTTACGTCGATTGTGACCATCGTTCTTGGATTTTTACTTTCCATGGCAGTGACAATTTTAAAAGAACAACAGGATTTAAATATCGAAATTGATATTAAAAAAAATATTTTACGATCATTGGATTTTATGCCTTCAGAAGAAAATCCTTGGACACCAGAAACAGTTCAAGCCATTTTTGAAGAATATATTTCCAGTTTAGTTATTAATGCCAAGGGTGAAAGTATAGAAGGTAAAAAACCGGAAGATATCAACCCTGATGTGGACGGGGATTTCCATCCAATTTATATCAAAACCATGGATGGTAAAATTGACGGTTATACCATACCTATTTCTGGGAAAGGATTGTGGTCAACCCTATATGGATATTTTGCTGTGGAATCAGATGGGATGACAGTAAAGGGCATCACATTTTATAATCATGGTGAAACGGCGGGCCTGGGAGGTGAGGTTGATAAACCCTGGTTTCAAAATAATTTTAAAGGGAAAAAGTTTGTGGATAATGATGGAAATTTAGTTGGGATCCAGACTATGAAAGGTGGTGTGGATGATACCTCTCCTGAAGCATATCACCAGGTGGATGGCATTTCTGGTGCGACCATGACCGGCAAAGGATTAAATATTTTTTTGATGAATGACTTAAGAACGTATGAATCATTTTTTCATCGGATTAGAGAGAGCAAAGGTAAATAATGGCCTTATTGAGTAAAAAATCTCAACGGGTTCTCAATGATCCTTTAATGAATAATAACCCAATCACATTGCAGGTGTTGGGTATTTGTTCTGCGTTGGCTATTACGGTCAAAATGGATACAGCCGTGGTTATGACTCTTGCTGTCGTCGCCGTATTGTCTGTTTCTAATACGATTATTGCCATCCTGCGAAATATAATTCCCAGTAAGGTAAGGATAATTGTTCAGTTGGCCATTATTGCATCCTTGGTGATTTTTACGGATGAGATATTAAAAGCATATCTCTATGATATCAGTAAACAGCTAACTGTATTTGTAGGCCTGATTATTACCAACTGTATTGTCATGGGGAGGGCTGAAGCGTTTGCCATGCAGAATACACCGGTAAAATCCTTCTGGGATGGGTTGGGAAATGGTTTAGGCTACGGTATGATACTTATTATTGTTTCATTTTTTAGAGAATTATTGGGCAGTGGATCCGTTTTTGGATTTCAAGTCATCCCAGATTCTTTTTACGCTGCTGGTTATGAAAATATGGGTCTTATGGTATTAAGCCCCGGTGCATTTATTATTTTGGGTCTCATTGTTTGGGTTCAACGAATTGTAGCAAAAATAGAGGAAGAATAATATGTTAGAACATTATATCAGCCTCTTAACCAAGGCAGTATTTGTCGAAAACATTCTGTTGGCATATTTCCTTGGGATGTGTTCTTTTCTGGCTATCTCCAAAAAAGTGGATACGTCTATTGGGCTTGGGCTAGCCGTTACGTTTGTGCTTACTATCACGTCACCTGCGAATTGGGCCATCCATCATTATTTCCTTGAAAAAGGAGCCTTAGCATGGGCGGGGTTTCCCGATGTGGATTTAAGCTTTTTAAACTTTATTGTCTTTATTGCAGTCATTGCAGCAATGGTCCAATTAGTAGAAATGATTTTAGATCGTTTTTCCCCAACCCTGCATCATAACCTGGGTATTTTTCTACCACTCATCGCTGTGAATTGTTCCATTTTCGGTGGTATTTTATTTTTAGTTGAACGGGATTATAATCTTTTGGAGTCAACAGTTTTTGGATTCGGAGCGGGATTGGGCTGGTTTTTAGCCATTATTTCTATGGCTGCCATTCGATATCGGCTACGATATTCGAATGTACCTGCCAAACTTAGAGGATTGGGTATCACCATGCTTTTGACAGGATTGCTTTCAATGGCATTCAGGGCATTTTCGGGAATTGATCTCTAATGACATTAACAATCCTGGGTATTTCAGTATTTACGGGTATTATTCTAATATTGGTACTGATCCTTAATTTTGCTGAATCCAAATTGTTACCCAAAGGGGATGTAATAATCAAAATAAATGGTGATGATGACAAAGTAATTACCACCCGCCCAGGGGGGACGCTTTTATCCACATTAGCCAATGAAAATATTTTTCTTCCCTCGGCCTGCGGCGGCGGCGGGACCTGTGCCTTATGTCGATGTCAGGTGCTGGATGGGGGTGGAGAAATACTACCAACTGAGATTGGCTTCATCAATCGAAAAGATGCAAAAGAAAATTGGCGTTTGGCATGTCAGGTAAAAATAAAAGAAAATATGGATATTCATGTACCAGATGAGGTCTTTAATATCCGAAAATGGGATTGCAAGGTCCGCTCCAATAAAAATGTTGCCACTTTTATCAAAGAATTGATTCTTGAACTCCCTGAGGGTGAAATTCTTGATTTTAAAGCTGGTGGCTATATTCAGATTGATATTCCTAAATATACAAATTTGAGTTTCAAAAATTTTAATATTGAAGATGATTATCATCCCGACTGGGATAAATACAATATTTGGGATGTCAATGCCAATAATGATGAAGACTGCTTCCGAGCTTATTCCATGGCAAACCATCCTGCTGAGGGGAATATTGTCATGCTCAATGTACGAATTGCCACGCCGCCTCCAGCATTATGGAACGAAGTACCTCCTGGCATCGCTTCTTCCTATATCTTTAATTTAAAACCGGGAGATCATGTGACTATTTCGGGCCCTTTTGGTGAATTTTTTGCGAAGGATTCAGACCGAGAAATGGTTTATATCGGGGGCGGTGCCGGAATGGCGCCCCTACGTAGTCATTTGTTTGATTTATTGGACACGAAAAATACGGATCGAAAAATAACATTTTATTATGGGGCGCGTTCCTTGCGTGAGATGTTTTATCATGATGATTTTCTAAAGCTTGAAAGAGAGCACCAGAATTTCAAATATACTGTTGCTTTATCTGAACCAATACCAGAAGATAACTGGGAAGGTGCTACGGGATTCATTCACCAGGTTGCCCATGATCTTTATTTAAAAGACCATGAAGATCCAACTGAAATTGAATATTATATGTGCGGTCCGCCTATGATGGTAGATGCGGTGGATAAGATGCTTTATGATTTGGGCGTTGAAGAGGAAATGATTGATTATGATAAATTTGGTTAAACCAAAATTTTTATCCAATTTTAGACGAGCCCGACATATGTTGGGCTTTCTTTTTATTGCATGGTTTTTGGGATGTAGCCAGCCAAAACAATATATTGAAATTCATGGTAAAACAATGGGAACATCCTATTCTATTCGAATTGTTCCAAGTACAAATTTACAAATCAACAAGGAAGAAATTCAGTTTGGGCTGGATTTTTTACTGACGGAGATCGATCAACAAATGTCCACCTATAGGTTGGATAGTGAAATTTCCATTTTTAATTCACTGAGCAACAATGAAGCAATCCAAATATCAGAAGAATTTGCAATCGTATTGAAACGCGCAATTTATTGGGGAGAAATAACAAAAGGTGCCTTTGACGTATCCGTATTGCCATCCATCTTGTTGTGGAGAAAGGGAAAACCCGATCGGGAATATCCAGACCAATGGGAACCGCCGACCGACTTGGAATCAGTTATGGAAATGGTAAAAGTGGATTTTAAAAAAATAAATTTAAACCGAAATAATTTAATAAAATCATATTTAGATCAAATGATTGATTTGAATGCCATTGCCAAGGGGTGGGGAGTGGACCAGCTTTTTGAATATATGCGTGATGCAGGTATGAAAAACTTTATGGTTGAAATAGGTGGAGAAGTCCGAACCCTAGGGAAAAATAATAAAGGTTCTCACTGGAAGATCGGGATTGATAAGCCCATGATTGGTACTGTTCCGGGAGAACAAATTTATTCAGTAGTTTCGGTATCAAACCAGGCCATGGCGACTTCGGGTAATTACCGAAATTTTCAAGAATATAACAATGTGAAATATTCTCATATCATAGACCCGAAAACTGGAAAGCCTACCCAATCCAACATTGCATCAGTGACTGTTATTGCACCCAATTGCATGGATGCAGATGCATTAGCAACCGCTCTGAATGTAATGGATGTTAAGGAAGGGAAAGCACTCGTTGAATCTTTAGATGGAATTGAGGCATTTTGGATTATGAAAGAAAAAGGACATCTAAGGTCAGTGGCAACTTCAGGGATGCCAATCGATAATTAATCCAGTTCAAATTTTGGTTTTTGCGAAGGATCATCGCAAGTACCACCAGTCAAACAGACACAATTCCTGGCCACACCGCCACAGGAACCCTGCAATGGCTTTCGGTTAAAAATAACGCCAATAGACATACCGAGAATTGCAATACCGATAACAAGGATTGCGAGAAAAAATTGCATGAGAGAATTTAAGGAGAAAATTGAATTGGGGGATTAAATCAATAATTAGGATGAAAATTCTGAACCGTTTAATTTCCATGCTCGTTGAACTACTGATATAATTACTCAAATTGAAAAATATAATACAAAAAACAATTCTCACTTTGTTTATGGCCACTGCTTTTGCTTCTGGCGGCGTTCATGGTGCTGCCCCCCATTTGAATGGGGCGGATCTTTCTATTTTATGGGTGATTCCATTTGCAGGAATATTACTGTCAATAGCAGGGTTTCCTTTGGTGGCTCCCCATTTCTGGCACCATCATTTTGGAAAAGTTTCCGCTTTTTGGGCCTTACTCCTTATTATTCCATTTTTAATAGTTGAGGGATTATCAATTACGACCTATGAATTACTCCATGTTGGACTTTTAGAGTATATACCATTCATTATTCTTTTATTGTCATTATTCACTATATCAGGTGGTGTGCAGCTTACCGGTTCACTAGTGGGAAAACCGATTGTAAATACAGGCGTCATTTTATTGGGAACCGTATTGGCCAGTTGGATGGGAACCACCGGTGCCGCCATGCTCTTGATTCGCCCCCTTATCCGAGCCAATAAGGATCGGAAAAGTAAAGTGCATGTGATTGTATTTTTTATTTTTCTCGTGGCCAATATAGGAGGATCCTTGACGCCTTTAGGCGACCCGCCATTATTTCTAGGTTTCTTACAAGGTGTGGACTTCTTCTGGACCACATCTGCAATGTTTTTACCCATGCTCTTCATGGCGGTTAGTCTGTTAACCATCTTTTTTGGTTTGGATACATTCCTTTATAACAGGGAAGAAAACCATCCAGCACCCGAAACAGATGAAAAACTGGGTATAAAAGGATCCATTAATTTGTTGCTATTAGTGGGTGTAATTGGTTCGGTGTTACTGAGTGGGTTTTGGCATCCACATATTAGTTTTAGCGTATATTATGTAGTGGTAGAGCTCCAAAATATCGCGCGCGACGTTTTACTCATACTCCTTACAATGGCCAGTTGGAAAATCACATCCATGGATATTCGTGAGGCCAACGAATATACCTGGTTCCCCATTGTAGAGGTAGCCAAACTGTTTGCCGGCATTTTTATTACCATTATTCCTGTCATCGCCATTTTAAAAGCAGGGACTTCAGGTGCTTTGTCTTCGGTTATTACCTCAGTATCTAACGAGGCAGGCCCTATTAATTATATGTATTTTTGGGTTACAGGAATTCTATCCAGCTTTTTGGACAATGCGCCAACTTATCTTTTATTCTTCAATACAGCTGGAGGTGATGCATCTGTGCTCATGGGAGACTTATCTCAAACACTGTTGGCCATATCTGCCGGCGCTGTTTTTATGGGGGCTAGTACCTATATCGGGAATGCACCCAACTTTATGGTAAAATCTATTTCCGAATCTTCAGGTATTGAGATGCCGTCCTTTTTCGGCTACCTGTTTAAATGGTCATTACCCATATTAATTCCACTATTTATTGTAGTGAGTATTCTCTTTTTCTAAGCAATGCGGATTTCAAAAGTCACAACAAAAACTGGCGACAAGGGCGAGACGGGCCTTGGAGATGGGAAACGAATTTCCAAAGATCACCCGAATATGGATTTCCTCGGTGATATTGATGAATTAAATTCATTCCTTGGGTTAGCGATTAATGTGTGTAAAGAAAAGAATTTGTTTCAGGAATTACAATCCATTCAGCAGGATTTATTCAATATGGGCGGAGAAGCATCCATGCCTGGAACGGAAATGGAATTATTGAGTGAAGATCGAGTTGTATTTTTAGAAGCATCCTTAGAAAAAATAAATGAAACATTACCCCCATTGAAAGAATTTATTCTACCGGGTGGGGACGAATTTTCTGCTCGTATTCATGTTGCTCGGGCCGTATGCAGACGCGCTGAGCGTTCCTGCGTATCACTCCTTAATACAGGAGTGGATGTGAGAAACTGGCTGGTTTATCTCAACCGGCTCAGTGATTACTTTTTTGTTTTGGCGCGGTATATAACCCAAAATAAGGGAAAAGATGAGACCCTTTGGGATCGAGATAAATAATAACCAGTTCTCCTGCGATTATTAGATAAAATCTAAATAATATACCTAAATTCTCGGTCTCTTAAATATCATGTTAGACTGGAAATCATTACATAAAACAATTGACGGGGTGGAAAGAATATTATTGTCCACCCATGAAAACCCTGATGGGGATGGACTTGGTAGTGCCTATGCCATGTATCATCACCTAAAAAGCCAAGGGAAAGATTGTCGTTTAATCCAGATTTCTCAACTCCCCCATAGGTATGAATTTTTAAATTTAGATCAAGTCATTGAAACCTATAATTCCGAGGTTCATGATAATTGGATTTCCCAGGTAGAATTAGCCTTAATCTTTGATGTGGGTGATTACCGCCGTACCAGAAAAATTGGCGAGCAGTTAGAGTCCAATAAAATCCATGTGGTGAATATTGATCATCACCCGGATTTGAGCGATGGGCGTTTCACAGATAATTTTATTAATGTAGATGCGGCTGCTACGGGAGAAATGGTTTATGATTTTATGAAGGAAGGGAACGTCCCCTTGACAAAAGAAATAGCGGTCGGAATTTATACAGGTGTTGTGACGGATACCGGTTCGTTCAGTTACAGCAATACGAATCAAAAGTGTCACCAAATTGCCATTGAATGTATTTCAGCCGGGGTGAATACATCCCAGATTTATCAATCTGTTTATGAAAACAGTTCAAAAGGCCGGGTCGCACTATTGGGCCTTATTCTAAACCAAATTGAATATAACGAGACAGGCGAATTGGCCTGGTTTACGATTGACCAATCCATGATGGATAAAGCAAAAGCCACCCAAGCGGATGTGGATGGATTTACAGATTTTATTCGGAAAATCCGTGGGGTAGAAGTGGCGGTCATGATTGTGGAGAAAGATAATAATTCCTGCCGGGTTAATCTTCGGTCAAAGGGGAAGTATATCATCAACGGGATTGCCAAATCTTTAGGAGGTGGGGGTCATCAATTAGCTGCCGGTGCTTTAGCAAAGGGATCCTTGACTGAAGTTTTATCACTAGTATTGGCTACTACCAAGGCATCATTGGCAGAACAGAATGGGAAGATAGAATGAAAATCTTTTTAGCGAAAGATGCAGGATATTGTTTTGGTGTGAGGGATGCAGTCAATTTGGCTTACGATACAGCAGAACAAAATGGGGATGTATATATGCTTGGTCATATAGTTCATAATGAGAATGTGGTGCAAGATTTAGATTCTGCCGGTGCAAAAGTAATCAACTCCTTGGATGATGTTCCTGAAGATAAACCCATACTTTTCCGTGCCCACGGTACCCCAGTTGAAACATGGGATGATGCCTATGCTAAACAAATCAATATTGTAGATGCAACTTGCCCTCTTGTTTTAGAAATCCACGTGGAGGTTAAAAAACTCGAATCAGAAGGTCGCAGGATTATCATTATCGGTGACCATGGTCATGACGAGGTTGTGGGGATAGCCAGTCAGGTCAAGGATGCAATCATTGTATCTTCAGCGGAGGAAGCCCAGGCACTTCGAAAAACTAAACGAGCGGGTGTGGTGAGCCAATCGACCCAGACAATAGAAAATGTGCAAGAAATCATTAACATTATCATGACTAAGGTATTTGATTTACGTTTCGTTAATACCATTTGTTATCCTACAAAAAGGAATCAAAGCCAGATTAAAAAATTAGCAAATCAATGCGATGTAATGATTGTGATTGGGTCGTTTACCAGTGCAAATTCAAAACGGCTTACAGCATTAGCAAAAGAAAGAAATGCCCATTCATTCCAAGTGACATGTGCAGATGAAATTGATGCCGTATGGCTCAAAGATGCAGAAACGGTGGGTGTATCCGCCGGTGCCAGTACACCGGATAAAATTATTGATGAAGTTTTAACAAAAATTAAAGAAATCGGACAAGTTCCTGAGGAGATTATTTATGGCTGAAAAAGGCTCATTTGAAATAAAAGTTGGTTTGGCTGAAATGTTAAAGGGTGGCGTTATCATGGATGTGATGAATGCTGATCAAGCCAAAATTGCAGAAGATGCCGGTGCTGTGGCTGTTATGGCTTTGGAAAGAATCCCAGCATTGATACGGGAAGAAGGGGGAATCGCCCGTGCCAGTAACCCAGAAATGATTAGAGCGATCCAATCGGTTGTGTCACTTCCTGTAATGGCCAAAGTGCGAATCGGACATTTTGCAGAAGCACAAATCTTGGAAGCCATGGAAGTAGATTTTGTGGATGAAAGTGAAGTCCTAACCCCGGCGGATGAACATAATCATATTTGGAAACATGATTATAAAGTACCCTTCGTATGCGGATGCCGGAACTTGGGTGAAGCTCTCAGACGAATTGGAGAAGGAGCTGCCTTAATTCGAACAAAAGGGGAAGCAGGTAGCGGAAATATTGTAGAAGCTGTTCGACATATGCGTCAGGTTCAAAGTGATATGAAAAAATTAACGGTTATGGGTCAGGATGAACTCATGGCTGCTGCCAAAGAGATGGGGGCACCCTTTGCCCTTGTCCAGCAAGTAGCAAAATTAGGAAAACTCCCCGTACCCAATTTTGCAGCTGGTGGCATTGCCACACCTGCCGATGCGTCTCTCATGATGCAATTGGGTGCTGAAACCGTATTTGTCGGTTCAGGAATATTTATGAGTGATGACCCAGCTCCAAGGGCAAAAGCAATCGTGGATGCTGTGACTTATTATAAAGATTCTGCGAAACTGGTGGAAATTTCAAGTGGTCTTCAGTCCGCTATGAAAGGATTGGATATGTCAGAAATTCCAGAAGGTGAACGCCTCCAGGAAAGAGGTTGGTAAGGATCAAGACTGGTTGTAAAAAATGATTGGTGTTCTTGCACTTCAGGGGGATTATGAAAAGCACATACATATTTTGGATTTATTAAAAATCCAAAATATGGAAATTCGTTATTCCCGTGAACTAGATATGATTCAAGGATTGGTCATTCCTGGCGGTGAATCCACCACTATGACGGATCTCATGGGAAGAAATGGGTTTTATGAACCTATCCGGAATTTTGCCAAAAACTATCCTATCCTTGGAACTTGTGCCGGGTTAATAATGATGGCATCATCTTTACCTGGTTCTAGGGTGGAACCATTGGGTATTTTGGATATTGAAGTAGATCGAAATGCCTATGGCAGGCAAGTACATTCATTTACAGATCAATTGCCTGTACAATTAAATGGTCGCGCAACCCAAATACCATCCACATTTATTCGCGCACCAAAAATTACTAGGATAGCAGCAGATGTGGAAGTGATCAGTAAATATCAAGGGAACCCTGTAGCAGTGAAGCAAGACCATCACTTGGGATTATCTTTTCATCCGGAATTGGATAATGTGACATTATTTCATGAATTTATTTTTAATAAGCAATTAATGGATAAACCAACACCACAGCATCATGCAGCTTAAGCTTCTCCCAAATATAAAATCTCCCGCTGATATACGGGAGTTTTCTCCGAAAGAACTCCAGCAATTGGTCGATGAAATTCGATTCCATACTATTGAAGTAGTGAGTGAGATTGGAGGCCATCTAGCCTCTACATTAGGTGTCGTAGAATTAACCGTGGCTCTCCATAAAGTCTTCAATACACCAACGGACAAGATTATTTGGGATGTGGGCCACCAGGCTTACGCTCACAAATTACTCACTGGCCGATTTGATGCATTCCCAACCATTCGCCAATACGGTGGTTTGAGTGGGTTTCTTAAACGGACTGAAAGTGAATATGATGTGTTTGGTGCCGGACACGCATCTACATCCATTTCTGCCGGCGTGGGAATTGCAGAATCCCAAAAACATACGGGAAAAAAGTTTAAAGTAGTGTCGATTATTGGAGATGGTGCAATGACGGGTGGACTCGCATTTGAAGCCTTAAATAATGGAGGACATTTAAGGATACCCATGCTGGTGGTTCTCAATGATAATGAAATGTCAATAAGCCCGAATGTGGGTGCAATTAATGCCTACCTGACTAAGATTGTAACCAATCCGATTTACAATAGAATTCGGGATAAGATTTGGAATATATCGGGGAAATTACCTTTTGGAAAAAGGACCGCTCGGTCCATGCTCCATCGAATTGAAGAAAGTCTTAAATCTCTATTGGTACCTGGGATGTTATTTGAAGAATTGGGGTTTCGTTATTTTGGACCAATCGATGGCTATAATATTGATGAGTTGGTATCCACACTTGAACGGATAAAAAATTTAAAAACACCTATATTGCTTCATATCCTGACTAAAAAGGGAAAGGGGATGGAAGTGGCTGAGAATGATCCCATAAAATATCATGGCGTTAAACCCAATGGTTCATCAAATGGAAAAGTATCCACAACAAAAAATGTACCAATATTTCAAGATGTATTTGGATTACTTGTTTGTGAAATTGCTCGCAACCGAAAAGATATGGTTTGTATTACCGCAGCAATGCGTGAAGGAACCGGGTTGGTGCCATTTGCAAAAGAATTCCCAAAACGATTTTATGATGTGGGAATAGCGGAAGGACACGGCGTTACATTTGCAGCCGGTTTAGCCACGGAAGGTATTCGACCCATCGTGGCGATTTATTCAACCTTTTTACAGCGTGCCTATGATCATATTATACATGATGTGGCGATTCAGCATTTACCCGTGGTTTTTTGTTTGGATCGATCCGGTATTTCTGGTGAAGACGGTCCCACCCACCATGGTACATTGGATATCGCTTATCTGAAATGTATTCAGGGTTTAGTACTCGTATCACCCAAAGATGGAAATGAATTACGCCATCTTTTATATACAGCCTTGGATTATCAAGGGGGCCCTTTCGCTATTCGATACCCCAAATCATCATCACTCCGATTTGATCCTCATGGTCAGGCTGAACTACTTCCCATAGGGAGTTGGGAAATAATGAAAGCCGGAACAGACGTGGCATTATTGGCTGTTGGCCCCCAAGTGTTTGATGCAATGGAAGCTTCAGTGAAATTATCTCAATCTGGAATTAGTTGCGAAGTGGTGAATTGCCGTTTTGTCAAACCAATGGATGAAGCTTATTTGGAATCGATTATTGGCCGTTTTAATCAAGTCATCACACTAGAAGAGGGGATTATTACAGGAGGATTTGGCGAAGGTGTTTCCGCATGGTTAGCGGTGAAAGGGTACAAGGGGAAAGTGCAAAATATTGGTTTGCCCAACGAATTTGTGGAACATGGTCCCAGAGATTTATTGCTAAAAAAGTTGGGTGTATGTGAGGCGGGTATCATTGAAGCAGTTCATACAGTCAAAAATCCTTTCGAAATAAAAGAATAATCAAATGAGTTCAATTGTATTAGTCCTATTGGGTTTCACAATTCTTTTTATTGGATACCGGTTTTATTCCAAGTTTGTGGGTATCCGTATTTTTGATATTAATGAAAAAAACCACTTAATGCCCTCAAAAGAGTTTGAAGACGGTATTGATTTTGTTCCAACAAAGAAACATATTTTGTTTGGCCACCATTTCACATCTGTGGCAGGTGCAGCGCCTATTATTGGACCCTGTGTGGCCGCTTATTGGGGATGGCTTCCCGCATTAGTATGGATTTTGTTCGGGACGATCCTCATGGGTGCTGTTCATGATTTCGGTGCATTGGTGATGAGTGTAAAAGAAAAAGGAAAAAGTATTGCAGATATTGCCTCCACTACAATTAGCAAACGCGCCCGTCTTATGTTTTTGATTTTTATCATCCTCCTTGTATGGCTTGTGCTGGCTGTTTTCGCCATGGCTGTCGCAGATTTATTTGTCGGGATTCCCTCCTCAGTCATTCCGATTAATATTGAAATTATTATTGCAATAATAATGGGTTATATGATTTATAAAAAGAAAATGGATATTTTGATTCCATCTTTGATCGCTTTGGCATTGCTATACTTTTTTGTTTGGGTGGGCACAAAAGCACCTGTGGACTTTACTGAAGTCATGCCGGTACAGGATGCGAAAAATCTTTGGATCATTTTATTATTTATTTATTCTGCGATCGCCAGCCTTTTACCCGTTTGGACACTCCTTCAACCGAGAGATTATATCAATAGTCATCAGTTAATTGTTGGACTTGGATTATTATTCCTTGGCATATTTGTTGCACAACCCATTGTAGACGCACCGGCTTTACGATCCTTTTCAGAACCAGGCGTTCCTTCTTTATTCCCACTCCTTTTTGTCACAATAGCCTGTGGTGCCATCAGCGGATTTCATGGTCTGGTTGCTTCTGGTACTTCCTCCAAACAGTTAGAACATTTATCCGATGCCAGAATGGTGGGTTACGGTGGCATGATTGGCGAAGGCACCCTGGCGCTGGCTACAACCGTTGCAGCTGTAGCAGGAATATCTTTAGTTACACAATGTAATCTACCTTCTGTTGGGCAAGTTTCTGATTTGAATTGGGCAGTTTATTATGATTCATGGGCCCATGCTAGTGGAAACAAAGCTGCTGCTTTTGTTTTAGGTGGCGGTGCGTTAATTCAATCCTTAGGCATACCGGAATCAATGGCAAATACACTAATGGCAGTTCTGGTTATTTCATTTGCAGCCACGACGCTGGACACAGCGACTAGAATTCAACGATTTATTCTAAAAGAATTTGGATTGGCAATGAAGATTAAACCGTTAACCAATCGATATGTTGCCACAGTAATTGCCATTGTGCCCGCCATCTTGTTGGCATTTTGGAACGTTTCAGACCCGGGATCTGGCGCAACACGTCAGGCAGGGTGGGTATTGTGGCCTATTTTTGGTGCGAGTAATCAAATGTTAGCTGCGCTGACATTAATGGTACTTTCGCTTTACTATTGGCAAAAGAAAAAACCGATTCTACCTTTATTAATTCCCATGGTTTTTATTATGGTGGTTACCTTTACTGTGTTGGTGTCTAATGCCATTAATTTTTTTGGAAATAATGGCATTTTATTTGGACTGACTATTTTATTAATGGGACTCATTATTTGGATGGTTTTTGAAGGAGTGAATAAGGTATTAGAAATTCGTAGAACACAGTAAATTTACTACGTCACTATCGCTATAAAATCACCATGTCATCTCAATTAGAATTATTTAATCAAATGAAAGAAAAATGGGAAAAAGATATACAATCTTCTTCCGATAGAGATTATAGCTTTGATACATTAAGTGGCGAGCCTGTAGATCCACTATATTATCCCGTAAATCCCCATGAAGATTATATTGAAAAATTAGGATTCCCGGGTCAGTTCCCTTTTACTCGTGGTGTCCATGCGAATATGTATCGGGGAAAGTTATGGACAAAACGACAATTCTCCGGATTTGGTACACCGGAAGAAACCAACGCGCGATACCATTCCTTATTAGGTAAAGGCCAAACCGGTCTATCTGTGGCCTACGATATGCCCACCCTCATGGGGTATGATCCGGATCATACTTGGGCTAAAGGGGAAGTGGGTAAATGCGGTGTCAATGTTGCCACCATCAAGGATATGGAGCAGCTTTTTGAAGGAATTAATCTGGGAGATATTTCTGTATCTCAAACGATCAATGGTCCTGCTGTTATTTTGCTGGCTTTTTATATCGCTGTTGCTGAAAACCAGGGTGTGGCTTTAGCTAATCTCCGCGGGACACTTCAAAATGATATTTTAAAAGAGTTTATCGCCCAAAAAGAATGGATATTTCCACCAGAACCCTCCATGAGAGTTATAACAGATATGATGGCATTTTGTACAGAATATATGCCAAAATTCAATACGATTTCTATTTCCGGATACCATATCCGGGAAGCAGGATCCACAGCTGTTCAGGAATTGGCTTTTACCCTGGCAAATGGGTTTACCTATGTGGAATATGCCATGGCGGCTGGGTTAGATGTGGATACATTTGCCCCACGTTTGTCCTTCTTTTTTAATTCACATTTAGATTTTTTTGAAGAAATTGCAAAGTATCGCGCTGCCAGGAGAATTTGGGCCAAACGAATGAAAAATACATACAATGCGAAAGATCCTCGATCATGGAAATTGCGTTTTCATACCCAAACTGCTGGATGCTCTTTAACAGCACAGCAACCGGAAAACAATATTGCAAGAACGGGATTCCAAGGGTTGGCGGCAGTAATGGGCGGTACACAATCTCTCCATACAAATTCAATGGATGAAACATTGGCTTTGCCCACAGAAAAATCTGCCGAGATAGCACTCCGGACCCAACAATTGATCGCTTTTGAAACGGGAGTAGCGAATGTGGCTGATCCCTTGGGAGGTTCCTGGTATGTAGAATCATTAACGGATCAGATGGAAACCCGAGCGGAAAAATATTTTGATGAAATTGAGAATTTAGGTGGAGTTATACCGGCGATTGAAAAAGGGTATTTTCAGATGGAAATTGCCCGAGCGGCTTCTGATTATCAACAAAAAATTGATGATAAACAACTTATACATGTAGGTGTGAATGCTTTTATAAAACAAGATGAAGAAATTAAAATTCCATTATTAGAAATTGGTGATGAAGCTGAAAACCGCCAAGTGAATGCATTGGCGCATCTCCGAAATGAACGGGATGAAAATGCAGTACAATTGGCCCTGAGCCAAATTCAGGAAGCCTGCATTAATGGGTATAATATTATGCCGCCTATTATAGCAGCAGCGAAATCGTTTGCAACAATGGGGGAGATTGTTGTGGCAATGAAAGCAGAATTTGGAGAATGGCAGGAAGCTGCCGTATTTTAGGAGAGTATGATGAATAGTAATAAGAAATTTTTTCTTATGATCATTGGAATAATAAGTATGGTCATTTTTTGGATAAGCTGGGTATCAATGAATCCGGCAGATGAAAAAGCAATGACTACTTTTGTGTCTGTGGATGAACTCATCAATGATAATATTAACCACCGAACCAAATTAGGCGGTTTAGTGAAAGATGGTTCTATTGCTATTTCTAAGACCAATTACCTTGATTGTACATTTGTCCTAAAAGAAGGGAATACGGAATTGGATGTGAAATACGGACGCACCCGTCCGGATCTATTTAAAGATGGTGTAGAAGTGATCGTCACTGGGCAATATTTGAATGGTGTCTTTTATGCCGATGAATTACAGACCAAATGTGCTTCCCGTTACGAAGGTGATTTGCGTAATGAATCCAGTTATAATTTAAATGAAATAGACTCATGACGCCCATTGCCGGCGGTGTGGCGCTGAATCTGGCATTTGGGTTTAGTATCCTCACAGTGTTTACCCTATTCCTCCATACAAGAAATGGAGATCAGCGGCTTTTTTTAACCGGTCAACGATTAGCGTTGGGTATATCTTTTTTTGTTTTTCTGGCAACGTTCATTCTTACATTTCAATTAATCCAGAGCAATTTTGATATAGATTATGTGGCCAGATATACAAGTCTGGAAACACCGTTCATATATAAAATATCTGCATTGTGGGCAGGGCAATCCGGTTCTCTTTTATTCTGGTTATTTATTTTATCTGTTTATACCACGATTGTTATTCTGCAAAATCAGCGAAAACATAATTCACTTATGCCCTGGGTAATCATTACACTGGTGATTGTGCAGATGTTTTTTCTTATACTCACCAATTATGTGACGAATCCGTTTAAACCAACCGAGGCAGATTTTATCGTTACCAATGGGAATGGTCTGAATCCACTGTTGCAAAATGTAACCATGGCGATTCATCCGCCCACACTTTATTTGGGATTTGTTGGATTTTCTGTTCCATTTGGATTTGCGATTTCAGCTTTGATTAATGGGGATACGAGTCCGCTATGGATACAGAGTATTCGCCGATGGGCTCTGGTCGCCTGGTTGTTTTTAAGTATGGGAATTATTCTGGGCGGATGGTGGGCCTACCGTGAATTAGGCTGGGGAGGATATTGGGCCTGGGATCCGGTGGAAAATGCCAGTTTTATGCCTTGGCTAACAGCAACTGCATTTATCCATTCCATTATTATTCAAGAGAAAAAAGACATGCTCCGATTATGGAATATGTCTCTGATTATCATGACATTTACACTCTGTATTTTCGGTACTTTCCTCACGAGATCGGGTGTGATGAGTTCTGTCCATTCATTTACAGCTTCTTCCTTGGGGCCTATCTTTTTGACATTTGTATTTTTAATTATAGTTGTTTCATTTGGCATGATGTATTTCAGAAGAAATGAATTAAAGTCTCCCAGAAAAATGGAATCATTTACTTCTAGAGAAAGCGGATTTTTGTTTAATAATATGGTTTTTGTTGTATTGTGTTTTTCCGTTTTTTGGGGAACCCTTTTCCCAGTGATTTCCGAAGCAGTTCGGGGGACTAAAATCACGGTTGGACCGCCTTTTTTCAATCAAATAAATATTCCAATTGGTCTGATTTTATTGGCATTAACCGGCATTGGCCCATTATTAGCATGGCGAAAAACAGGTAGGAAAAACCTGATCCGTAATTTTACTTTTCCCATCCTTACTGGATTAAGTACAGCAACCATTCTTCTCTTCATAGGGTTTAGGGGTTATGTTGTTATTTCATTCAGTTTGGGTGCATTTGTAACGGCGACAATTGGAACAGAATTTGCCCGGGGTATCCATGCCCGGAGGAAAAAATTTGATGAATCCATTATTAAAGCGCTGATAAGGATGGTGAGCAAAAACCGTTCTCGATATGGAGGATATGTGGTTCATTTAGGCATTGTCTTTATGTTTGTGGGTTTCACTGGACATGCCTTTGATGATGAAAAAGAATTCAGTTTAACGGTAGGAGAAACCGATCATGTGGCTGGATATACCTTCGAGTTGCTTCAATTGTCAGAAGCGGAACGTGCGAATCATTATGCCTGGATTTCGGACCTCCGGGTGACTAATCAGGAAGGTACATTTGTCACAAATCTGCATCCAGAAAAGCGGATATATTTTCATAATAATCCCGATCCGAATCGTCGTCAACCCCATAGTGAATTGGATATATATACGACCATGAATCAGGATATTTATTCTATTTTTTCTGGCGTAGATAGTGAAAATGGTGTGGCCTTTATTAAAATTATGGTGAATCCCTTGGTCCGATGGGTATGGGTTGGGGGATTTATTCTGGTCTTTGGTACTATCGTGGCCTTATGGCCTAGGAAAGATTAATGATTGATTTTATCAGAGATTACGGCTTGATATTGATTTTGTTTATTCTACCGGTTATCTTTGTTCTTCAGCCCTTATTTTTACCACGGATCGAAAAAATGCATATTCAATTAGATGTGGCAGATTTAAAACGGAAAAAACTGTTGATTTATCGTCAAATTAAGGAATTGGAAATGGAATATGACATTGGCAATATTAATAATAATGATTTTATTTCCGGTCGTGCAACTTTAAAAAAGGAAGTTTCGGAAGTAATTGCCACATTGAAATCATTATAATACGTCTATTGTGCTGTCTGTTTCAAATATATCAAAATCCTTTGACCATCGTACTATTTTAAATAATATTACGTTTCATGTGGAAGTAGGTGAAACAGTTATAATAATGGGTAATAATGGCGCAGGGAAATCAACATTATTGCGAATTATAGCACGAATCATGGCTTGCGATAAGGGAGAAATATTATTTCAAAATAATGATTTATTGAATGGAAGTCCATTGGTTCGCCAAAAATTACTATATGTTGGTCATGCCTCCGCTATGTACACAATATTGTCGGCCATAGAAAATTTACAATTGGCATTGACGCTTCGGGGAACGCCCGTTGAAATTTCCAGGATTCAAGATCAGTTAAATTATTATGGCCTCACAAACCAATCAAATGATCCAATTTCTATTTATTCCCAGGGAATGCTTCAGCGGTTAAAATTAGCATATGCATCACTGGCCTCTTGGAATTTATTATTAATTGACGAACCATTCTCGGGACTGGATACTGAGGGCATAGCCTTAGTGAATAAATCTTTGCACCGTTGGAAGAAATTGGGGAAATCTATGATGATTGTTTTACATAACCAATCTCGCGCTGAAGAATTGGGTGATCGGATTCTTCGGATTAAGAAGGGGTTGATTGCATAATAACTATGTTTTTCACATTACTTAAAAAAGAACTGTTTGTTGAATTTCGATCTCGGGAAGTCACCTTTTCCATGATAGTTTTCGGATTGTCTATTATTCTTACATTTGCATTATCATCTAACGTTTCCCCAACAATCATCGCCAATTATGCTCCCGGGATGTTTTGGATAATGGTACTGTTTGTCGCTGTGATAGGCGTGCATCGTACTTTTTCTTATGAAAAAGAATTTGATGCATTTTCCATGTTAATAAGTGCCCCGATTGACCGTGGGTTAATTTTTCTCACGAAATGGATGAGCGGATTTATCTTCCTGACGATAATGGAAGCATTAATCCTCATCCCATTTTTTAAATTTTTAATGATTGATTTTCCATTACAGCCTTGGATAGCCATCGGCACAACCTTGTTGATTAATTGTGCAATAATGGCCATTGCCAGTTTGGTCTCTGGCATTGCGATGCGAGCCAGATTAAGTGAAGTATTATTACCAATATTATTATTCCCTTTGGTATCTCCTGTTATTATAGCCGCTACAAAAATATCCGGGAGTATTATGGTTGGGGACCCGTATTCCTTCTGGAAAATATGGTTGTTAATCATTCTTACAGTTATTGTAATTTTTGGGCTTGTGGGATACACCTTATTCGATTTTATCACTGAAGAATAATGAAACCTTTTTTTAATAATAAAACAAACAGATCCGGGCTGGTTTTAATCGCAGCCATGATGTTATTTAATGTGTGGAATGTCATCATGAACACGCCCATGGTTCCAGAGCAACATTGGGCACAGAAAATATTTTATGTTCATGTACCATCGGCCTGGGTTGGATTTTTGTCTTATTTTGTTGTGATGGTGGCCGGTATTCTATTTTTTATGAAAAAGGATGACTATTGGGATCTTGTGGGTCTTGCAGCAGCAGAAATAGGAACTGTATTTATGTCTTTGGTGCTAATCACCGGTCCAATTTGGGCAAAACCCATTTGGGGTAAGCCATGGATATGGGAACCGAGACTCACAACAACGCTCATCCTGTTTTTAATATATATTGGTTATTTCATGATGCGAACATTTGGAGGTCATATCGAACGGGTAAAGCGATATGCAGCCGCAGTGGGAATAATTGCATTTGTTGATGTACCAATTATATTTGTATCGGTTAAGTTTTGGACACCGGAAATTCAGTCACACCCACAAGTTGAAATGGCTCAGCAGCCAGCGGATATTTTGATCCCATTTTTATTATCATTGAGTATTTTTACACTTTTGTATGTTCTAATGCTCAAGTATAGAATTCATGTGATACGTATCAATTCAAGGGTCCGTGCAAATGTATAATTTCTTTGGTTATTTCATGGCTGTTTATTTTATTGTATTTGGTATAATCCTTGGATGGTTCATCATCCAATTGCGTATAGAGAGCCGCTTGTTAATTAAAAATAAAAATTCGAATGAAGGAGTAAATTTAGATGAAACGTAAAATTGTCCATGTTGTGGGAACGGGAACCATTGGTGAACCGCTGATTGGTTTATTATGTGATTATCAAGAAAAACTGGGAATTGATGAAGTCACATTCAATAAAAATACACCCCTGCGTGGTGACCGATCAAAAGTAATTGATTTATTAAAACGCGGTGCCCGATTAGCTGTGAGCGAGGATCGGTTGGGTGGCTTTAAAGAATTAGGTATGGATCCGGAGTTGGAAACAGAAGAAGCCATTAGCCGCGCTTCTGTTGTCATTGATTGTACTCCCTCTGGAGTTGGCCATAAAAATAAGGAGAAATATTATCATAAATTTTCTGACAAAGTGAAAGGTTTTTTGGCCCAGGGGAGTGAAGAAGGTTTTGGGGTGAAATACGCCCGCGGAATCAACGATTCTATCCTAACAAATGGAGGTCACCAATTTGTACAAATAGTGTCATGCAATACCCATAATATTTCGTGTATTACAAATGCACTGGTGATTAACGAATTTGGACCGGAAAATCTTAAGGAAGGTCGCTTTGTATGTGTTCGGAGAGCGAATGATACGAGTCAAACGGGCAGTTTTATACCTGCACCCGTTGTGGGTAGTCATAGTGATGAACAATTTGGTTCTCACCATGCCAAAGATGCTTATGCACTTTTTACAACCTTAGGATATGATTTGAATATGTTTTCTTCTGCAATGAAAGTAAACAGCCAATATATGCATGTGCTCTGGTTTACATTACGGACAAAAGAGCCCATAACGCTGAATCAAGTGAAAGATCGTCTAATTGCAAATGATCTTGTGGCGATGACCACAAAGGATATGACCAGTACCGTTTATTCCTTTGGCCGGGATCATGGTCATTTTGGTCGAATTTTAAATCAAACTGTTGTGGTGGAACAAACGCTTCATGTACGGAATGAACATGAAATATATGGATTCTGTTTTACTCCTCAGGATGGAAATTCAATTTTAAGCAGTATATCTGCAGCGGAACAATTTTTGTATCCCCACTCTTACGAAGATAAAATTCAGTGCCTTAACGAATTGTTTTTCGAGGAAATTTGAGCATTAATGTTGAAACGGTGGTCACGGGTCCGTTTCAGGAAAACAGTTATATTGTATGGTATTCTGATTCGACGGATGCAATTATAGTAGACCCTGGTGATGATAAACATTTAATTATTCAATCGATTGATGACCATAAATTAACTCCCATGGCCATTGTGAATACCCATGCCCATTTAGATCATATTGGTGCTGTTCAACCTTTAAAGCATGAATATGATATTCCATTTTATCTTCATCCCAATGAACAATTTATTTTAAATACATATGAGGATGCATGCAGAATGTTTGGAATGACCCCTGGAGAAACACCCACCGTGGATGTTTGGTTTAATGATCTGGAAAATCTGAAAATCAATGCATTTAATATTCATTTAGTTCCAACCCCGGGGCATACACCAGGGGGAACCTGTCTTGAGATTGACAACCATCTTTTTGTTGGAGATACGTTGTTTCGGGGAAGTGTCGGAAGAACGGATTTACCCGGGGGAGATTGGGCCACATTAGAATCATCCTTGGTTCATTTATTCAATTCGGTTGCCCATGATAGGATTGTCCATCCCGGGCATGGGCCGGATACAACTTTACATTTTGAATTAAACGAAAACCCATTTTTAATTCCCTTAAAAGACAGGGTAAATTAAAGGTTATGAAAGTTATAGAATTTCTTGAAAAAGCAAACAATACACTTTTCAGTTTTGAAATAATTCCCCCCACCCGCGGGGGATCAATAGACCGTGTATTTAAATTGGTTGAAGCATTGATGCCATTCGATCCCCCATTTATCGATTTAACCAGCCGTTCTGCTGAAATCTATTATGAAGATGCAGGCGAAGGGAAAATGATTCGGTTTATTCGTCGAAAACGGCCGGGAACCATCGGTATTAGTGCAGCTATCAAAAATAAATTTAATGTGGAAACGGTCCCCCATATTCTTTGCCGTGGTTTTACTCGTGAAGAAACAGAAGATGCCCTGATTGAATTGAATTATCTTGGGATTAATAATGTATTGGCAGTCCGGGGAGATGAACTTCGTAAAGATGCACCAAACTCACCAGGAAAAACGCGCCATAGATATGCATCCAATTTGGTGAGTCAAATTAAAGATATGAATGATGGAAAATATGTTGAAGAATTAATTGATGCTTCTTCGACAAATTTTTGTATTGGTGTGGGTGCATATCCAGAAAAACATTTTGAAGCACCAAATATGGTTACTGATATAAAATATTTGAAAGCCAAAGTGGATGCAGGTTCAGACTATATCGTCACGCAAATGTTTTATGATAATTCTGTTTTTTTTAAATTTGTTGACGATTGTCGGTCAGCCGGGATTGATGTGCCTATTATTCCTGGTATTAAAATTTTATCAACCGAAAAACATTTGAGTGTCATCCCCAAAAACTTTTATGTTGATATTCCGGAGGCTTTGTCCGAAAAAGTTATCGGTCAGTCAAAAGAAGATATTGTAAATATCGGTGTTGAATGGGCTTTGGAGCAGGTACAGGAATTGGTAGATGCCAAGGTCCCCTGTGTGCATTTTTATATTATGTCCTCCGCCAAATCAGCGGCGAAGGTAGTCTCTCAGTTTAAATAGGATATAATTTGATCATGGATCAATTGCTATTGACTGGTTTTTATCAGAATTTGGCTCCGTTCCTTTCCGAAAGGAAAAACGCACGATTACTCGTGGCGGTTTCCGGTGGGTTGGATTCAGTGTGCCTCCTTCACCTTTCAACCCAATTGAGAGAAAGAACCCGGATTGATGTGTGTGCTATCCATGTGAATCATGGTATTCGAAATGCATCAATTGGTGAAGAAGAATTTGTTCGGGATTTATGTTCCATGCTAAATGTGGAATTAACAGTAATTCAAGCAGAGCAAAATTCTCAAAAAGGGGATAGTATGGAAATGTGGGCACGGCGAATTCGGCAGGAAGCGTTTAATTCTGCGCGGGAAAAAATGAATTGTGACTATATTTTAACCGCCCACCATGCAAACGATAATGTGGAAACCATCCTGATGCATCTGGATGATGGCTGCGGGATTGAAGGCCTACGTGGCATACCACAAAAGAATGGACCAATTATTCGTCCACTTTTAAAATTTATCCGAAGTGATATTGAGGGGTATGTTCATTTTCATAGTTTGAAATATATAGAGGATGAATCCAATAAGGACGTGTCAATTAGACGAAATTATGTTCGTCATAAAATCGTAAAGCCGTGGGAAGCTCAGGCGAGTCAAATTGTAAGTCGATTCAATAATTTGTCTCAAAAATCAACGGAATCCGTGGCTCGGATGAATGGTTTAGTTGCCAAACTTTCTGAAAAGGTTGAGGATGGGGATCACCAAAAATTGATTCCTGATAAATTGATTAAAAATTTGTCGGCGAATCAACTCATTCGACTTGTGAAACATATGATAAGTGAAACCGATATTTCTTGGCGGCGGCACCAATGGGAGGAATTGACTTTGTGGTTTAATGCACCCAAAACTGGTTCGACCTTCAAGTTAAATAATCAATGGGCCATTTTACGAGACCGACACTGTTTTATCCTGAACCATGAAATTCAGAAACAAATTGATTTCCCCATTCAAAGTGCGGGACAATTTGGATCGGACGGTTTCAGTATTTCTCTCAATAAGATTGATACACCATCCATGGATTTAAATCCATTTCATGAAATGATTGACGGAAGCATCCTGGAAGGAAAAACCTTGTCGATTAGATCCTGGCGAAATGGAGATGTATTCCAGCCATTGGGGATGGCGGGGCATAAAAAAGTGAGCGATTTTTTAGTGGATGAAAAAGTAGATCGATTTTCCAAGGGAAAACAACTTGTTTTAACGGCAAATGAAGAAATTATGTGGGTATGCGGTCGACGGTTGAGTGACAAGGCAAAAGTTACCCATTCTACTCAAGAAATTTTGGAACTTTCAATGGAAACAAAGGTTGGGATATCGTGGAAGTAAATAAAGAAAAATTAACTGAATTAATTTCCAAAAGCCAAATACAAGATAAGGTAAAGGAAATTGCGGCAGATATATCCCAAAAATATGTCGGGGAAGCGCCCATTCTCATTGGTATTTTAAATGGAAGCTTCATTTTTTGTGCTGACCTCATGAGGGAAATGGACATAAACTGCGAAATCGATTTTATAAAGGTATCCAGTTATACAGGAACTGCATCTGTTGGTACGGTCAAATTGCGAAAAGATATTTCTGCAGATATCACTAATCGCCATGTAGTCATTGTGGAAGATATAATTGATTCTGGTTTAACGATTAAATTTATCAAGGATCGTATGTTGGAGGCAGGACCAAAATCAGTGGCTATAGTCACCTTATTGATGAAGCCAGATATAGCAAAACTTGATTTTAAGATTGATTGGGTTGGGTTTGAAATTCCACCTGAATTTGTTGTAGGATACGGTCTGGATTATGGCCAATTATACAGAAACTTGAAGGCAATTTATCGCCTCGAAACATTAGAGAGTGAGTAACGTGAATTCTAAAAAGAAAAATAGATCGAAAAATAACCAACCCCAAGGGCGGAATAAATCGTCCCAGAAGACGAAAAAGGATGGGAAAACCATAGAACAGTTTCAATGGAAACGAGCAGGAAAAACCAGTTTTGTCTGGGTTTTAATTATTATATCGGCTGTCTTTTTATCCAACTTATTTAACAGTAAAGGTGCGGATGAATTGGAGATTCAATATTCAGAATATAGAAGTTTCCTTACCGGGGGATTGATTGCGGAAGCCCGGGTTGTAGATGAAATTTTCCATGGTGAATTATCCGAACAGCAGATGATTATCAATCCAGCAGGCATGTCCCAGGAAATCGTTCGATTTCGGTTAAAACTCCCCTTTATTGATCGGGAGGTTATGAATGAGTGGGATAAATATAATGTGGATTATACTTTCAGACAAAAATCGGTTGATTGGACCGGATACTTTTTGAATTTCCTCCCATGGATTGCTATCCTGGCGTTTTGGATTTTCCTCATGCGGAGAATGCAGGGCGGCGCCGGAGGAATGAAATCCATATTTAATTTTGGAAAAAGCCGTGCAAAAGTTTGGACTTCGGATAAACCAAAAGTTACTTTTGATCATGTGGCTGGGTGTGTGGAGGCGAAGGAAGAATTGATGGAAGTTGTGGATTTTCTTAAAAGACCCAAACGATATCAAAAACTGGGTGCAAAAATTCCTAGAGGCGTACTGTTAGTGGGCCCTCCCGGTACCGGTAAGACATTGTTGGCCCGGGCGGTTGCGGGAGAGGCAAATGTGGCTTTCTTCAATCTTAGCGGCGCTGATTTTGTTGAAATGTTTGTGGGGGTTGGTGCCTCTCGAGTGAGAGACTTATTTGAGCAGGGGAAACAAAATCAGCCCTGTATTATTTTTATTGATGAATTGGATGCTGTGGGCCGTCAGCGCGGGGCTGGTTTAGGCGGTGGGCACGACGAGCGTGAGCAAACACTCAATGCATTATTGGTGGAGATGGACGGTTTTGAATCCAATGAAGATATTATTCTCATGGCCGCCACGAATCGGCCGGATGTGCTGGATTCAGCCCTCCTTCGTCCGGGGCGATTTGACCGACAGATTATTGTGGATGTTCCTGATTTAAGAGGACGATTAGGTATTCTGAAAGTTCATACGAAAAATATTGTAGTGAATAAGCGCAAAGTGAAATTAGACGCTATTGCAAAAGGAACACCGGGCATGGTGGGGGCGGATCTTGAAAACCTTGTGAATGAAGCAGCCCTATTGGCGGCAAGGAAGAAAAAACAATCTGTGGATATGTCTGATTTTGAGGAAGCGAAAGATAAGGTCATGATGGGTGTTCAACGGAAAAGTATTGTTTTGTCTGAAGAAGAAAAGAAAACTACAGCCTATCATGAGGCAGGCCATACGCTCGTGGCAGCAAAAACCGAAGGGGCAGACCCGGTCCATAAGGTAACCATTATACCCCGAGGACGGGCTTTGGGTGTTACCATGCAGCTTCCCATTGACGAAAAACATGGATATACCCGAGAATATGTTGAAGGGCGATTGGCTATATTAATGGGAGGTCGTGCCGCAGAAGAACTAATCTTTAATGAACTTACAACCGGTGCAGGGAATGATATTGAGCAGGCAACCAAAATTGCTCGGAAAATGGTCTGTGAGTGGGGTATGAGCGATGTGTTGGGCCCCATGACTTTTGGTAAGAAAAATGAAGAAATATTTTTGGGTAGAGAAATTCAAAGTCACCGGGATTATTCGGAAGCGACAGCGCGGATGATTGATGAAGAAGTAGTACGGATAGTGCGTAAAGCACAAGGTAAAGCACAACGCGTCCTAAAAGACAATATTGAACAACTCCATAACCTGTCTAAAGCATTGCTGGAACACGAAACGATTGATGGTGATGAGGTGCAAGCGGTGATGGATGGGAAACAGATTAAACGGTCAAAAAATGGATCTACAGGAAAACCGAAGAAAAGACGGCATCGACGGAAACCGAATCAGCAAAAACAACAGAAATCTGAAACGGAATAAAAATTACGGATAGAAAGTTAGCTAAACCTTCAAGGATTAGTTTACTTGGGTGCTCGCGGTTTAGAAACTTTACTGAACACTTGAAAGCCTTGTCCCGATAAATCGAGATGAGGCTTTTTTAATAGCCATTATTCCATTCTTTATAAATGGTTAACGGCTCTTTGATTTCTTCATCTGCGATTTCAAATTGTTTTTCTAAATCACTTTTGTGTTTTAGACTGACGAATGACCCCATTGCAAGTAATAGAATTGATGCATAAAAGTACCAATCCAAACCTGAGTTGTATGCTAAACCACAAATTTCAGAGTGGACATAGTGTTTTCACAGGATTAATTATCTAAAGTTTACTCATTTTATGAAATATAACAAATATGGTCTATTTAATATATAGGGTGAATACCGTATAAAATTAAAAATTCCATTCAAATTCTTCCCTAATTTCTCGTCCATATTTTGCACAAATATTTTATGAATAACACCCAATTTAAGTCCTGGCTCAAAGCTCCGTCCCAAACATTGATCATGGGTATCCTCAATGTAACGCCAGACTCCTTTAGCGATGGGGGGAAGTTTGATACACCGGAACAGGCGGCAGCGTATGCAATAAAAATGGTTGAAGATGGGGCCCATATAATTGATATTGGCGGTGAATCTACCCGCCCTGGCGCTAAACCTGTATCATTAGATGAAGAATTGAACCGAACGGCTCCCGTGATTGAAGCCATTCGAAATCAATCAGATTGTATCATTTCTATAGATACCTACAAATCAGAAGTGGCAGCTGGGGCATTGGATGCGGGTGCCAATATGGTGAATGATATTTCCGGGTTCACTTTTGATGAGGGCATGGCTCAATTGGTTGCAGAAAAAGAAGTGCCTGTGGTAATTATGCATATCAAAGGAATGCCGAGGGATATGCAAGAAGAGCCTAATTATGATCATCTGATTCGCGAAATTAAAGAATATTTTACATTACAAATTGCAAGTGCAAAAGAAGCTGGTATTTATGATTTTAATATCATTCTTGACCCTGGAATAGGGTTTGGAAAACGATTGGAAGATAATTTTGAATTGATCCGTGAATTGAAGCAAATTTGCGCCATGGGATATCCTGTTTTAATTGGACCTTCCCGGAAATCTTTTATCGGCATGGTGTTGAACCTGCCGGTGGCTGAACGACTGGAAGGCACGTTGGCGTCCATCACTGCCGGTGTTATGAATGGTGCCCGTATTATTCGAGTCCATGATGTCATTGCCACTCATCGCACTGTCACCATCACCGAAAAAATCATGGGAATGAATTAAATGATTCTGTTTAAAATCGGTTTTCTGACGGTCACCTTAATTGACGTGATTGACTTGCTTTTGGTGAGTTGGCTGTTTTTCAAAGTATATTTTTACTTTAAAGGCACCCGTGCCGGACAGATGTTAGCCGGGCTCATTATTCTCATGATCGGTTCATTCCTTTTTAACGCCTTTGGTCTCAGCGCATCCAGTTGGCTGGTCAATCAATTCCAAACGGTGTGGGTGGTGGCCTTTGTGATTCTATTCCAACCGGAACTCCGGCGTCTATTAATTTATGTTGGTCAAACAAGATTTTTCCAAAAGATATTTCGCGTGGGAACATCCAGAACTATTATATCCATTGTGGAAGGGGCTACTCAGCTTCAAGAACGGCATTGGGGCGGGTTAATTGTGATTCAACGGGAAACAGGTCTTCGATCTTATAAGGATCAAGGGACTCAGGTAAAAGCGGAAGTAACCGCTCCTTTACTCGTGTCTATTTTCAATCCATCTTCTCCACTCCATGATGGGGCTGTGATTATACAAAATGATATTATAGATGCGGCGGCGTGTATTTTGCCGTTGACTGAAAGTACCATGATTGATCAAGAAATGGGTACTCGTCACCGTGCAGCATTGGGCATTTCTGAAGAGACTGATGCGATTGTTGTATTGATTTCCGAAGAAAAAGCACGGATTTCCGTGGCTGAAAATGGTCGGTTTGCTCATATTGGCATGGATGATATTTCCCTGAGAAAATATTTAAATGATCGAATGTTTATTGCTTCTGGAGATTAAATATATATGTCGCTCTAAGTTTGTGGAAGGGGGACAGAAAAACATATGTCAATTTTAAGTTACACAATCTTCAGCGTTTTGCTTGTGAGCCTTGTTTCTTTAGCCGGTGTTATCACCCTTTCATTGTCAGGAAAAACGCTGGATCGAATTATGACTTACTTGGTGAGCTTCGCTACAGGAAGTCTATTTGGTGGTGCATTGATTCATCTTTTGCCGGAAGCCTACGCTACTGCCGACAATCCTCTTTACGTATCATTGTGGACGATTGGCGGTCTTGCTACTTTTTTTGTGATGGAAAAATTCTTTCGGTGGCGCCATTGCCATCATCCCATAACAGAGGATCATGTTCATCCCGTGGTTCCCATGAATATTTTTGGAGATGCCATGCATAATTTTATTGATGGCGTTCTCATAGCCATTAGCTTTTCTGCCAGTATTCCACTGGGGATTGCAACCACGACCGCCGTGCTATTCCACGAAATCCCTCAGGAAATCAGTGATTATTCTATTTTAATTAATGGGGGACTTTCGGTCAAAAAAGCATTAATGGTAAATTTCTTCAGTGCATCACTTGCTATAGTTGGTGCATTATTTGCCCTTCAGATGGGAAAAAATATCTCAGGATTTACAGAAGCGCTTGTGCCCTTGACTGCTGGCGGATTTCTCTATATTGCCGGTTCAGATTTAATTCCTGAACTTCATCATAATACTGATGTAAAAAAATCATTTTTGCAATTATTGTTGTTAATTTCAGGCGTGGCAGTTATGACTGTATTAGCGATAAAATTCTGAAGAATTTCAAAGCCTTCTTGTAAATTTAATCTATGGAATTATTCGATTTAAAAGAACAATACGCCGCTGCACAAAACAAATATACAGAATTGCGGAGGTATCTTTGACTTATCTGTTAAACAAGCTGAATTAGATAAAATGCGGCAGTCATCCGCTTCGCCTGATTTTTGGAATGATAATATGGCCGCTTCAACCGTCTTGAAAAAAATCTCTATTATAGAAAAAGAAATATCTCTCTGGGAAAGATTAGATACGATGCATGGCGATGTGGAAGTCCTTTTGGAATTCGGGGAAGCGGGAGAAGCGGATTTAAATGAAGTGAATGTTGAATTGAAAAAGTTTGTGAATACGATCGAGGATTTAGAGTTAAAAATGATTCTTGGCGATGATCAGGATACACAAAACGCCATTATGACAATTCATCCCGGCGCCGGTGGTACCGAGAGCCAAGATTGGGCTGAGATACTTTACCGTATGTACTCACGCTGGATTGAGCGAAAGGGATTTAAAAGGGAAATAATGGATCTTCAACCGGGAGATGAGGCAGGCATCAAAGATTTGACCATGGAGGTTAAGGGGGATTATGCTTACGGGTTATTGAAAGCAGAAGCCGGTGTTCATCGATTGGTACGCATTTCGCCATTTGATTCAAATAGTCGTCGCCACACTTCATTTGTTTCCGTATTTATTTATCCTTCATCTGAGGAAGAAATTGAAATTGAAATTGACCCGGGCGATTTACGTATTGACACTTACCGCGCCAGCGGTGCCGGAGGTCAACATGTGAATAAAACGGACTCGGCTATTCGAATTACCCATATTCCGTCGGGCATTGTTGTTCAATGTCAAAATGAACGGAGTCAGCATAAAAATAAAGCATCTGCAATGAAAGTATTGAAGGCCCGGATGTATCAAGCAGAAGTTGAAAAAGAAAAAGAAGCTATGAAAGATTTGGAAGATACCAAGATGGATATCGGATGGGGAAGCCAGATTCGATCATACGTTTTTCACCCGTATAATCTGGTGAAAGACCATCGCACTAAAGAAGAATCCGGTAATGTATCGGCAGTCATGGATGGTGATATTGATAAATTTATTCGAGCCTTTTTAATGAGTCAATTGGGGCGAAATTTGGAAACAGAGAAAGTATAATTATAATGTCAGAAGATCAAAAAAGCTTAAAACAAATCATCGATTTTCGTAAAGAAAAATTACAGAAACTATTGGATGCAGGTATTGATCCCTATCCACAAAAATATGAGCCCACCCATTTCAGTTTAGATATTTTGAATGATTTTGAAAATCTGGAAAATAATGATGTAAATGTTGCGGGACGCATCATGTCCCTTCGGAAAATGGGAAAAGCATCATTTTTTCACATCCAGGATGGGAAGGGAAAAATCCAGGTATTTATCCGGAGAGATGATGTAGGTGAAGAAAATTATGCTCATTTTAAATTATTGGATATGGGTGACTATGTGGGTGTTCAGGGATATGCCTTTAAAACGAAAATGGGCGAAATATCTGTCCACGCAAATTCGATTACGATTTTATGTAAATCCATTCGTCCTTTACCGGTTGTGAAAGAAAAAGAAGGGGAAACATTTGACGCATTCATCGATAAAGAACTGCGTTATCGAAATCGTCATCTGGATTTAATTGTAAATCCGGTAGTACGAGATACCTTTGTTAAGCGTGCAAAAATCATTCGTGGACTCAGAGATCATTTGGATAATTTAGGATTTTTAGAAGTTGAAACGCCTGTCCTTCAACCACTCTATGGTGGTGCCAATGCCCGGCCTTTCACGACTCATCACAATGCTCTGGATCAGCAGCTTTATTTGCGGATTGCCGACGAACTTTATTTAAAACGATTGATTATAGGCGGAATGGATCGTGTGTATGAAATTGCCAAGGATTTCCGCAATGAAGGAATGGATCGGAATCATAATCCTGAATTCACTATGTTGGAATTTTATTGGGCATATGCAGATTTTGAAGATAATATGAATCTGGTGGAAGATATGATTCAAAGTGTTGCAAAAAACATAGATGCTTTGCAGGTGACTTGGGGAGAGATGGAAATAGATTTATCCAAACCATTTCAGCGTCGGCCTCTATTAGAATTGCTAAAGGATGCGACGGGAGAAGATTTGACTGAAGCGTCAGATGAACAAATGAAAAAGATATGTAAATCCAATAATATTGAAGTGGAAGAAAATGCCAATTACGGTCAAATGCTGGATGAATTAATGAGCGCATTGGTTGAGCCGAATCTGTTGCAGCCCACATTTGTTACTGATTATCCAAAAGCCATTTCACCTTTAGCGAAAAAACACCGTAGCGGAAATCCTCATTTAGTCGAACGATTTGAATTATTTATTGGTAGAGCGGAATTTGCCAATGCATTTACAGAGTTGAATGATCCCATTGATCAGCGGGAACGATTTGAATCCCAAGCCCGGTTGGCGGAAAGGGGAGATGAAGAAGCTCACCCTGTAGATGAAAATTTCCTTCAGGCCATGGAAACAGGCATGCCGCCTACAGGCGGAGTGGGGATAGGTGTGGATCGCTTGGTCATGTTGCTGACGGAAAATGTGACCATTAAAGATGTGATTCTTTTTCCGGCTATGCGAACAGAAGAATAAAATATATCTGGTGAATTTCCCTTTTTACCTATCCACTCGATATCTCCGCTCAACTCAAAAAGGGAGTTTTACCCGAATTGCCGGTGTACTTTCTGTGGCGGGACTTGCAGTAGGAATTTCGGCACTTCTTATCACATTATTTATTCTCAATGGATTCGAAAGAGTCATCTCAGAAAAAATTGCTGACTTTGATGGCCACATTCGTGTCCGCCATTATTTAAATAATCCCATCCGGTCAGACATTGAAGAATTGGATCAATTTGTATCTGCTTATAATGAAGAAGTGGTTAAATCTAAATTTATTCAGGGTTCTGCTTTATTACGAAAAGGAAAGTCCGCAGAGGGCGTGATTGTGGAAGGGATTGAGGAATCCGGAGCCGAGTTTCTCACAAAATTATTAATCAGTGGAACTGTTGATGTGAAAGATCGTGGGATCATCATTGGAGAACGGTTGGCAAATCAATTGAATATTGGTATTGGAGATAAAACGGTTCTTTTTGATTTGACTTCATTTAGGGGATCGAAAAAACGATTAAAACAATTTACCGTTACTGGAATTTTTCATTCGGGTATGTCTGAATATGATCAGTTTCTCGTTTATACAAACTTGATACAGGCTGATGGATTATTTAATATGGAAGGGAAAGTGTCCGGTCATGTACTGCGGTTGTATGATCCTGCATTGGCAAATGATTTTTCCCAATTATTAGAAGAAGAACTGGCTTATCCTTATATGGTTATGACATGGAAAGAAAAAAACCGTTCCTTGTTCAAATGGATGGATGTTCAGCGATGGCCAATTTTATTTATTTTCAGCCTCATCGCTCTGGTGGGTATTGTGAATATTATTTCGGCTTTGGCCATGATTGTTCTGGATAAAACACGTCAAATTGGAATTTTGAAATCTTTAGGGTTGCCTGAAGGAAAGTTGAAACAGGTCTTTCTTGCCAAAGGATTTATCATCGGAGTGGCTGGTGCTGTTTTTGGTTCTGCGCTGGCTCTTTGTCTTGCCTGGCTACAGAATAATTTCAAACTGATTACCGTACCAGAAGATGTGTATTTTATGGATTTTATTCCCTTAGATGTGAATCTCGCTCATGTAGGTATTGTGACGATTGTTTCAGCTATTTTTGCTATTTTTGCTGCAATTTGGCCCACGATTCGTGCCGGGAATATTCAGCCGGCGAAGGCATTGAATTACGAATGAAATTCTCACAATCTATTGCCAGGCGCTTTATGCTTGGTGGAAAAGGGGCTGGCCCTAGTCGTCTGACGGGGTGGATCGCTATTATTGGCTTGGCCGTGGGTTGTATGGCCATGATTCTTTCTGTATCGATTCTTAATGGGTTTGAATCACGTGTCGTGAGTCGGATTATTGGTTTTGAAGGTGATATTCGTGTGAGTGGAATAACAGACTGGAATAGTAGCATAGAGGAAATTCAATCGATTGATGGGGTAAAGTCAGTCATGCCATTTCAAGAACGAAAAGGATTAATCCTCGGGCGGGATGATTCCCAACGGATGGTTTTACTCAAGGCTGTGGATCCTGGAATGATAACCTCATTCTACGAATTAAATATGCTGAAAGGAGATAGGAGTTCAGATTTACCTCAGGTATTTTTAGGTGAAATGACGGCTCGAAGACTTAATCTTAATTTGGGCGATGGACTCAGGATTATGAGTCCTATAGACCATGGTTCCAGTTGGGGAATCCCGCGACAGATTCAATGTATTGTGGGTGGTATTTTTAATATACAAGTGCTGGATTTGGATGATAAAATTGCATTTATTCCAACAAGTGTTGGCCAAAAACTGTTTATTCGTAAAGAAGGTCCAGATGGCGTGGATATTCGCCTCACTGAAAATGCCGAGATTGATAGGGTAAAGGCAACCATTCAAAAAAGATTTACGAATGCCCATGTTGATACTTGGGGAGATCTCCACAGTGAATTATTCGGCGCTATGCAATTTGAACGGATAGGGTCCTTGGCGGTACTGAGTTTGATTATTATGGTCGCCTGTTTTAATCTTGTGACAACATTGATATTAGTTACAGCACAAAAAGTAAGAGAATATGGAATTCTTCAAGTGATGGGAACAAAACGAGGATTGGTAAAATCAATCGTCATGCATCAGGGAGGAATGATTGGCGGACTGGGGATTTTGGCAGGCTTAGGGATTGGATTGCTATTCATTCTGGCCCAAAACGTTTTTGGCCTTATCTCCCTGCCGGAGGATATATATTTTACCCCCTATTTGCCTATGGTTATTTTTATTAATGATGTTATAACTATCTTGTCTATTTCCTTGGGAATGGTCATTTTATCTTCCTTCATTGCAGCGAAACGGGCTCTGATGATTTCACCCTTAGAAGCCATTTATTTAGAGAAATGATTTTAGAAGCAAAAAATTTATCAAAATCCTATCGAAACGGATCCAAAAAACTTTCCGTATTTAAAGATATATCTATGGATATCGAGCAAGGTGATCTCGTGACCATTATGGGCCCCAGTGGTGCAGGGAAATCCACCTTACTCAATATATTGGGCACATTGGATAAACCGGACAGGGGTACACTTATATTAGATGGTAGATCTGTAGAATCTCTGTCGAACAATGCATTAGCTCAACTACGTAATTTGGTTCTTGGCTTTGTGTTTCAGTTTCACCATTTACTACCGGAATTTACTGCGTATGAGAATGTGCTCATTCCAAATCAAATCTCAGGAAATGAGGGAGATCATTATAAAGCGAATGAATTATTAGATTATATTGGCCTCATTGATCGGAAGGATCATTTTCCATCCCAATTGTCCGGAGGGGAACGCTTGCGTGTAGCGGTGGTACGGTCCCTAATGAATGAGCCAAAACTAGTGTTGGCCGATGAACCCACAGGAAATCTAGATTTGGGGAATGCCAATCGCCTGGTTGATTTGTTCAAAAAAATCAATACTGATTTTAATCAGGCATTTGTTATTACAACTCATAATCCGGAGGTGGCATCCATTGGAAAAAAGAAATATTATCTGGGGAATGGGTCAATCTCTCCCACAGATAAGTTTTGATACTGAATAAAGCCTGTTTAATTTCAAGGTAGCATGAAAGAAAATTTTTCTAAACGCGTGCAGAACATAATGAAATATGCCAAGGAGGAAGCCATTCGCCTTGGACATAGTTATGTGGGTTCTGAGCATTTATTATTGGGTCTTTTGCGTGAAGATTCTGGGCTTGGTTCTAAGATTTTTGATATTTATGACTGTGACATTGAAGATATCCGTTCCATGGTGGAGGATATGATAAAAACGTCTGGCGGTACCATGACATTGGGACATTTACCTTTGACTCGCCGTGCGGAGCGCATCCTTCGAAATGCCTTTAATGAAGCATCTGCAATAGGAGTCACGATTGCTGATGACGAGCATCTTCTTTTAGCCATGCTGAAAGAAACAGAAGGAATCGCTTACGAAGTACTCAACGCTCATAACTTGAATTATGACAGTGTTGTGGATTTAATTCAGGATGATAGTCGAGTAGGAAATCCTGTTCAGTCAAAGCCTAAACTGAAAGAAAAATCACCCAAGTCAAAGACACCTGCGCTGGATCATTTTTCTCGGGATATTACCAAAATGGCCCGACAAGGAAAGCTTGATCCGGTGATTGGACGACAGAATGAAATTGAACGGGTGGCCCAAATATTGTCGCGTCGCAAAAAGAATAACCCCGTCCTGATTGGTGAACCTGGTGTGGGTAAAACTGCTATTATTGAGGGACTTGCACAAAAAATTATCACAAAAGATGTTCCACGTCTTTTGCACAATAAACGAATTTTATCTCTCGATTTAGCCGGGCTTGTTGCGGGAACAAAATATCGCGGTCAATTTGAAGAGCGAATGAAAACAATCATGGTGGAGTTAGAAAAAACCGACAACCTAATTTTGTTCATTGATGAACTTCATACCCTCGTTGGCGCGGGTGGTGCCTCCGGATCTTTGGATGCTTCTAATATGTTTAAACCGGCGCTAGCTCGTGGAGATATTCATTGTATTGGGGCCACTACTCTAGATGAATATCGGAAATATGTAGAGAAAGATGGCGCTCTGGATCGTCGGTTCCAAAAAGTGAACGTAGCACCGCCATCAATAACGGAGTCTATTGCTATCCTGAAAGGACTGCAATCCAGTTATGAAAAACATCATAATGTTATTTATGATGATGATGCGATTGAAGCCTGTGTTCAATTATCCGATCGTTACATTACCGATAAGTATTTACCGGATAAAGCCATTGATATCATGGATGAAGCGGGCTCCCGTTCTCATATGCTGAATATGAAAGTGCCTCAAGAAGTGATAGACCTTGAACTTGAAATTGAAAAGGTACGGTCGAAAAAAGATTCGGTCGTGATGGCGCAAAAATTTGAAGATGCAGCCAATCTTCGAGATACGGAACAAAAACTGGTGCTTAAACTGAAGAATCTCCAGAATGATTGGCAAATAAATGAGGCGTCTAACCCCATTCGGGTTACAGAAGACAATATCGCAGATGTAGTATCGATGGTGACGCGAATACCGGTACGAAAAGTCGCCCAGTCTGAAGGCCAAAAACTGCTAAAGATGAATGATGAAATATCCGAAGGGATTATTGGACAAGATCGGGCTATTAATAGTGTCAGTCGCGCAATACAACGATCTCGCGCAGGTCTAAAAAGTCCAAATCGACCAATTGGTGTATTCCTGTTTTTGGGCCCCACTGGCGTAGGAAAGACTGAAACAGCTAAGGTATTAGCTCATTATTTATTTAGTCATGGGGAAGCGCTCATTAAACTGGATATGAGTGAATATGGTGAACGGTTTTCTGTATCAAGACTTATTGGTGCGCCACCGGGATATGTTGGATATGAAGAAGGAGGTGAGCTCACTGAAAAAGTTCGACGAAATCCATATTCAGTTATTTTATTTGATGAAATTGAAAAAGCCCATCCGGATGTGTTTAATGTGCTATTGCAATTATTTGATGAAGGGGTGTTGACCGACGGTTTAGGGAGAAAAGTAGATTTCCGGAATACCATTATAATTCTGACTTCCAATATTGGGACCAAAGAAATTCAAGGGAGCGGATCATTTGGTTTTTCGGAAGATAGTGAAGAAGCGAACTATGAAGATATGCGGGATCGCATTTTAGATCAGGTGAAGGGTACATTTAATCCAGAATTTTTAAATCGGCTGGATGAAACAATAGTTTATCACCCATTGTCAAAAGAAAACGTTTTAAAAATTATTGATTTACAATTGTTGGACCTTCATGAAAATTTGGATAAAGTCGGATTTACTTTATTTGTGACTAAAAAAGCAAAAGCACTTATTGTTGAAAAAGGATTTAGTATAGAATATGGTGTTAGATTTTTACGCAGAGAAATTCAAAATTCGTTAGAAAATCCCTTGTCAGAATTATTATTAGGGAAAGCATTTAGCGGATCAAAAGGAATTAAAATAAATGTACATCGTAAATCGTTTGAATTTTTACCAATTCGCGCAAAGTCTAGGATAAAAATATCTCCAAAAAAGAAACCTAAAAAAGGTAAAAAACCAACAAAATATCTCGAATCTTAACATATTTCTGTCATATATAGAGACTAATCATGATAAGTCTGCCAAATTGCTCCACTATTAATTATGGCATAATTATTGAGTTTTGAGGGTTAGTATTTAATATTCACTCACTTAAGGAGTATAAAAATGGGAAAAATTATCGGAATCGACCTTGGAACAACTAATTCATGTGTGGCTGTTCTAGAAGGTGGAGAACCTACTGTAATTAATAGTTCAGAGGGTGGGAGAACAACCCCTTCAATTGTTGCATTTACAAAAGATGGTGATCGGCTTGTAGGTCAGCCTGCAAAACGCCAGGCGGTGACTAATCCAGAAAACACTGTTTTTTCAATCAAACGATTTATGGGTCGGATGTATGATGAAGTGGGTACAGAAATTGAAGAAGTACCCTATAAAGTCAGTAAAGGAAAGTCTGGATCCGTAGTTGTAACTGCCAGCGATAAAGATTATACACCACCAGAAATTGGTGCAATGGTTCTGCAGAAATTAAAGCAAACGGCAGAGGAACATTTAGGAACAACGGTCACGGATGCGGTAATCACTGTCCCAGCTTATTTTAACGATTCACAGCGTCAAGCAACCAAGGATGCGGGTAAAATCGCAGGGTTAAATGTCCGTAGAATTATCAATGAACCGACTGCTGCTTCATTAGCTTATGGTTTAGATAAGAAAAAAGAAGAAACCATCGCTGTGTTTGATTTAGGCGGCGGAACTTTCGACATTTCCATTCTTGAATTAGGCGATGGCGTTTTTGAAGTAAAATCAACCAATGGTGATACGCACTTGGGTGGAGATGACTTCGATCAAAAAGTAATTAATTGGATTGCAGCAGAATTTAAAAAAAGCGACGGTATTGATCTGAAAAAAGATCCAATGGCTTTACAGCGCCTTCGTGAATCTGCAGAAACGGCAAAGAGAGAATTGTCCAGTTCAAAGAAAACGGAAATTAATCTGCCTTTTATTACTGCTGATTCATCGGGCCCAAAACATTTAAACCTGACACTCACCCGGGCTAAGTTTGAAGAATTAGTTGTGGATCTTGTGGAAAGAACAATCAAGCCGTGTAAACAAGCAATCAAAGATGCGGGTCTGAAAGCATCAGATATTCATGAAGTCATTTTAGTTGGGGGGTCCTCCCGTATTCCTAAAATTCAGGAAAAAGTTAAGGAAATCTTTGGAAAAGAACCCAATAGAAGTGTGAATCCTGATGAAGTGGTTGCCCTAGGTGCTGCAATTCAGGGTGGTGTACTTGCAGGCGATGTAGACGATATCCTACTTTTGGATGTGACGCCACTATCTCTGGGAATTGAAACCTTAGGGAGCGTATCCACCAAACTCATTGAACGGAATACAACGATTCCTACTAAAAAATCACAAGTGTTTTCTACGGCGGCTGACAATCAGACTACAGTAGAAATTCATGTGCTTCAAGGTGAACGTGAAATGGCAGTGGATAACAAAACAATAGGCCGATTCCACCTTGATGGAATTCCTTCGGCACCCCGCGGTATTCCTCAAGTTGAGGTTTCATTTGACATAGACGCAAATGGTATTTTAAATGTGGGCGCTAAGGATAAAGCAACCGGAAAAGAACAAAGCATTCGCATAGAAGCGTCTAGTGGATTATCTGATACAGAAGTAGATAAAATGATTAATGATGCTAAAAAACACGAGGGCGAAGATAAATCCAAGCGTGAAATGATCGATTTGCAAAATCAGGCAGAACAATTAATTTATCAAACTGAAAAGAATCTGGAAGAGTATAAAGATAAATTAGATGAAGGTGAGAAAAAAACGCTGGAGGATGCAATGGCATCCGTTAAAACATCGAAAGATGGATCCAGTACCGATGACTTAAAAGCTGCGATAGATGCACTTAATACAGCTTGGAATGACGTGGCCTCAAAAATGTATGAATCAGCCAAGGAAGAGACTAAAACTGAAGAACCTGAACAAGGGGAGGAAGGTAAAAAGTCAAAATCCAAGCAAAAAGATGATGCTAAGATAGAAGATGCAGACTTTGAAGTTGTAGATTAATTCACCTATAAAATCAGTAAAAAAAAAGCGTCTCATTCGAGACGCTTTTTTTGTTTATGGAACAGAAGACACGTAATTTCGTATCTGTGCCAAAGCGATTTATACACAAATGACCAAACATCAAAAAATTTATTTCATTCTTGCCCTTTTAATTGGGGTTACAGGGTATTTGCTTTTTAAGCCAAGTATGTGGCAAGATCGCATGGAAACCTATCTTAACCACCAATTGAATGAAATAGGATGGCGTGTAGAAATCAATGAATTTTCTGGACACTTGTTTTCCACGCTTCATTCGGATAATATATCATTAAAACATAATAATGGTGCATCTATATCCCTCCCTAGTATTTTGACAAAAATAAAAATAGTACCTTTGTTATTTGGTCGAATTGAAATTGAAGAATTATCCGTATCCAATGTTGCCATCCAACCCTATTTTGAGTCAAGAAACGATACCATTTCTATAAAATCAATTAGATTTTCTCCAGAAAAAATTCCCTTAAGTATTCAAAATTTAAATGTTGATGGACATGTATATTTCCCCATAAATGATTCAACGCGATCCATCCATTTCCTAATTGACGGACAGGTGAATGAAGGTCAGGAGGTAATGGAAATTGATTTCAAAGAATTTGAAGTCTTTTGTGCGGTACCAAAAATCGATGTAACCATGAGAAATCTTAGAGGAGAATTATCTTCTCATGGTGTTGAAATTGAGGTCAAAAAAGCGATTATTAATGGTTTTAATATAAGCGGAAATTTTGCATTTGATAGAGGTGAAGTGTCCGAAATACACGCGCAATTCAAATTATCAGAGTATGAAATACCGAGTCATATATTCTCCAAATTACCATTACAACCTAACCTATCCAAAATATCCGCTACCTTTAATTTCGAATCGGACTTAACTCATTTTAAGGGGGATCTATTTGTTTTAAATGATCTTGGACTTGACATGGGTGGACGATTTAATTTGGCAAAATATCCTGATTATTACCATTTAGAATCCTTAGAATTAGCCGGTAATGATGGATTGCTGAATATTCAGGGATTACTTGAAAATAGGGGTCGGTTTAATGGGACCATTGAACTTGATGCATTGGATATGAGTCAATGGCTGGTTGATCAGCCAAAAACAAATCTATCCGGGTATGTTTTAGCTGACGGTGAAATATTTGAATCGCAAATTACTGCGTTGTATATAAATGCTGAAATCAATGAGTCCTTGCTTTTTAATCGTGAAGTTTCTTCATTCTCAGGGGGCCTTACCTATAAAGATTATGAATTAACCATTACCAATCCCCTCACCATGACGATTGGACCATCCATTGTATATGTGAATGGAACAGCAAATTTCGAGTCAAAATTTATGGATCTTAATTTATCACTTACGGACGCATCCACCTTTTTAATCAATAATTTTTGGACAGATTCTTTATCCAGTGGTTTAGCTACAGGATCCATGGCATTAAGGGGTCCTTTTGATTCATTGGGGATGGACGCCGACCTTTTAATTACAGATTTTAAGTACAATAATATTTCACTTTCTTCCTTTGAGTTTTCAGGAAACTTAGGTAATCTAAACCAGTTTCGAGATGGTTATATCAAACTTAAATTTGGTAAAGGTAACTGGAATGATTATGGGTTCGATAATGGAACAGGGGAGTTTCAAATTGTTCAAGATTTAATTGAAATCTCTAGTTTTGAACTGAAAAATGGTCAGGATTATTTTCAGGTCAATGGCTCTATTCGCAATGACAGTATTTTATATTTGGATCGGTTTCAGATTGCTTACGAGGGACATTTCATGGGAAACCCTAGGCCATTGACAATTACCCTTTTAGAGGATCGTTTTTCATTTGATCCTTTTGAAATTCATGTGGATGATGGAATAATTGAGGGATTCGTTAAAACAAACCCACTCCAGGGACGATTAAAATTTTCAAATGTAGCTGCAGAAATAATTAAATTAGCCCATTGGGATTCTGGATATGATTTTTCGGGAACTGTTTTTGGCGAAGTATCACTGGGCCAGGATTTAAATCCTGATGATTTCAGTTTGGATATCACCTTAAAAAATGGAGAACTAGCGAATCAACCCTTTGATGAATTCTACATTTCATCCCTGTATAAGGAAGGCATTATACATTTGGAAGAATTGACTTTGACGGACGGAAATAAAACAGGGTTTCAGGTCATGGGAACTTTCCCCATCCTCGCAGATTCTACACTGCCAATCCAGATTGATTTTCAATCCAGTTTTAAAAATATAGATATGACAATTCTTACCCAATTTGTACCAAAGTGGGATCGCCTGTTGTTTGGTCATTTTACTGGAAATTTTAATATGGGTGGAACAACCAACGAAACACGATTCGATTTGGACGGAAAAATAACAGATGCTTTTTTTGAAAAAATACCTTTGGGAACGGTAAGTGGTATTGGACATTATTCAAATAAAATACTGGAATTCAGTCAATTCAGTTCAACGTGGGATAGAAACCATATCACAGGCTCCGCCAGTTTACCCATTGATTACGATATAACGTCTCCAAATGTAAGGGATTGGAATCCGGGTGGTGAGTTAAATGTTACGACTAAAGGGGACTTTCACTCTGCCGTCTTTTTATCCGAATATTTAGCTGAAACTGATTCAATTATTGGTGATATAAATATGTACCTTGATATAAAAGGGCTCCCAGAAAAATTGGTGCGCAATGGGGAGATCACTATAGAAAATGGTTCGGTTTATACGATCCTTATGGATGAACCGATTCGACGCATTTCTACACACGGTCTTCTTGTTGATAATCAATTATCTATTCAATCTTTTACTGGTGCACTTTTTGATACCCAAACCAAAATAGATTCAACTCAAAATCTCACAATTACAGGCGGATTAGATTTTACCAAATTCTTTGAACCGAGATATAATTTACATGCTGAGGGTGACGATATTTTCTTTCGGTCATTGATTGGAGATATAGAAGGGTATGGCGATTTAGATGTAACTGTTGTTGGGAAAGATACTTTAGAAATTAATGGAACAGTTTCTGCCAAGAATGGTGCCACTTATATAGAGTTTACCGGGGATGAACCAGTTGAATCTGCTGAAGCAAAGGGGAGGATAACGACTAATTATAATATTCGATTCCCGATTGAAGATACTTTTTCCATTCGAAATTCACAGATTGATGCAAAAATAACTGGAGAATTGGCCATGTCAAAACAATTTGACGGCGAATGGAATTATTCAGGAGAAATCGAATTTATAGAGGGAGAAATTTATTATTATGTGGGGGATGTGTTTGAAAATCTCACGGGAGTTATGACGCTTGATGGCCAGGGATTTAATCCTTTTTTGGAATTGACGGCTTCCACTAAAATTGGAGACGCAGAAATAATGTTGGGTGTATTTGGACCTTTTGATAATCCTGAATGGAGGTTTGATAGCAATAAAGGATATACAGAAAGCGATATACTTCAATTACTTACATTTAATACCCGTGTAGCTGACGAAGGGTTTACACCTGAAGGATTAGGTACCCAAGCGCAAACCATTCTTGGCGCATACTTAGAAAGGCAATTAGAGAGAAATTTTATTCGAGCGACGGGGTTGAAATCTGCTGGCCTCATAGAAGGGGTGGAAATTTCCGGGGATTTGTTAAATCCGGACGCGGGAGAAGAGTTTAGTATTAGCGCCAGGGTAAATGAAAACTTCAGCTTTAGTTACCGACGGTCTTTTTCCCTTGAAGGAGCTTATAAAAAGAAGGTAGGTGTAGAATATAAATTAAATCCTAATTTCTCTGTCATTGGTAATGTGGATGAGACAGGTAATATCCACATGAAGTTCCGCGTTCGACGCATATACTAATAGATTCATTAAATGCGAAAATTAATTTTATGTCTGGCGACAGTTGTCGCTTCAATATCTTTATCTGCACAACGTGGAGATTCACGCTCGGTTGGCAGTTTAAATTTTATTGGAAATGATTCCTTTAATCATCGTCAACTAAGAAAACAGGTGGAATTAAAGCCTTCCTCCTTTTTATTGTTTTCGCGAGTTGACTTTGATAGAAGAATCCTTAAGCTGGATGCCATTACCATCAAAAACTTTTACCACTCAAATGGATTTCTTGAGACAGTAGTTCAAGATTCATTTTCAGTTAATGATTCTAAGGTGGACATCTTTTTCATGATTGATGAAGGGAAACAATTTTATCTCAATTCAGTCACCACTACTGGACTCCAGTCTTTTAAAGAAAAAGAGATTCTTTCCTTTTTGGGATTGAAATTGAATCGTCCCTATAACCCCGTTCTAATTAATACGAATTTTTCTCTGGTAGATGAAGCTTTTCAGGAAAAGGGAAAACTCTTTACTCAAATAGACATTCACCAAGAAATTCAAGATTCAGTGAAGTTAAAATTGGAAATAAATGAAGGGCCTGATGTTTATATTCACAATGCATGGGTATCAGGAACTGAATTAATCGACTCCGCTTATGTTCGGAGGGAATTTGTTTTTGAGAAGGGGGATCTATTTCAAAAAAGCTTAATGGATAAAACAAAAAGAACCCTACTTCGTGCCGGTTTCTTTTCTTCCGTCAGTTTAATTACCCATCCGATTTCAGCCGACGTTGATAGTTTGGTTAATATTGAAGTTCGGATGAAAGAATTTCAAAATCGTGGCATGCAGAATATTGATTTTGGTTATGAAGATATTGAATATGTGCCGGGGGTGAACTCGATGGTGGGAATGGGCGGATCATTAGAATGGTCGGATCGAATGATTTTCGGTACAAAAAATCAAATTAATGCCCGCACTTCCATTGTAATGCCTACTGAAGAAGGATTTGTATTTCCCCGGTTTAGTGTGGATATTAAAATATCAAATCAACGTCCTTTCGCATTAAAATTGCCAATACAGATAAAAGTATTTTATCAGCAATTTAAAAATTTTGATGATGAAGAAGGACCATACGTCCGCAGGTTTGGGTTACAATATTCTAATATTTTTAGGTGGAATCGACAACATTCCTTTTTAGATGTTGGAATTCGTTTAGAAAGGTTTGATGAGTCTGATGCTTTTAAAGATAACATAGAGCAACGGAAATTCAGCATACATCTTCATCAAGATAACCGGGACAATCCCATGAACCCAAGTCGGGGAAATATAATCGTTTTTCGTCTGGATGCATTTGGCGGTTTATTGAAGGGGAATCGTGCTTATACGAAGTATGATCTGGATTTAAGACAATATGTTTCACCGATAAAGGGAGTGACGGTTGCGGGAAGGGTTAATGCTGGATTTATCTCAGCTTGGAAAGATGAATATGATCAGTTTGAAACAATTTTATTTGAAAAATTTTATTTGGGTGGCAGTAATACACTCCGGGCATGGGAACCGCTTCAATTCCAAACCTATACAATAAAAGACGGAAGAATACTCCCTTTGGGGAAAACAGCAAAAATTCTCACAAATTGGGAGGTACGATTCCCTATATTTGGCCTGTTGGGTGGCGTGTTATTTTATGATGGGGGCACCATTATGGATAGGATTCAATCGGTACAGTTAAGTGATTTACAATGGAACCGAGGCGTGGGAGTCACCATTGACTTACCCATTGGTCCCATTCGGATTGACTATGCTGAAAGTGTAATTGACGCTAAAATAAATCAAATCCACCTTGGATTTCTTTATTCTTTTTAGAATTTTGAATTAATCAGGATATGGAACAAAAATACAATCAATGAGTTAGGTTGAAATCAGGGTGGTGAAAAATAAAGATATCTTATAAATTCACCGCCTCAAATTAAAAGAATAAACATGAAATTAATACGTATACTTACTTTAATGGCCGTTTTGATTATTTCCAGTTGTGGATTATTTAAATCAGCTGAAGATCTGTTTTCTAAAGCTGAACAAAAACGAAATATGGGGGAAGCGAAGGCGGCACTTGAATTACTTCAAACCATCGTTGATAAACATCCGGAACATGAGATTGCACCAGATGCCCAATATTTAATTGCAGAAATCTATTACCGTGACATGCGGGATTTTACCACTGCCATTAAGCAATACGGAGACCTGAGGATTAAGTTTTCTGAATCTAAGCAGGTGCCATTTTCATTATTTATGCAGGGATTTATTTACGCCAACATGCTGACCGACTTTGAAAAGGCAAAGGAATATTATTCTGAATTTCTTGATAAATATCCTAACCATGAATTGAATCAGTCTGTCGGGTTCGAACTAAAATACCTTGGTCGAGATATCAAGGAAATTCCAGAACTTAAACACCTTACACAGTAAAGCATTATGACAGAATTCAGCTTATCAAAAATTAACGATCGCATTACAAAAGAATCTGCTTTCATAGATCCTCTCCGAGCATCCATTAGCGAGGTTATTGTTGGACAGGATGAACTGATTAATAAAATATTGATCGGACTATTGGCTAATGGTCATATGCTATTAGAAGGTGTACCCGGCCTTGCCAAGACTTTAACCGTTAATACTTTGGCTCAGGCCATTGATACTGGATTCCAACGGGTCCAGTTTACACCGGACATGCTTCCTGCTGATTTACTGGGGACATTGATATTTAACCAAAAAACGGGCGGCTTCGAAACACGAAAAGGTCCCATATTTTCAAACATTATTTTAGCTGATGAAATCAACCGCGCACCATCAAAAGTGCAAAGTGCACTTCTGGAAGCAATGCAGGAACGGCAAGTTACCATCGGTGAAGAAACATTCAAATTGGATGCACCATTTTTGGTGCTGGCAACCCAAAATCCGATTGAACAGGAGGGAACCTATCCCCTCCCTGAGGCACAAGTAGATCGATTTATGTTGAAGCTGAAAGTGGATTATCCTCAAAAAGATGAAGAAAGAATAATTCTGAGACAGGTAGCCAAAACAGGCGTGCCTAATCCGATTAAACCTGCTGTAAAACCCAAACAAATTTTAGACGCACAAAAGACAATCAACGATATTTATGTAGATGAAAAAGTTGAGGATTATGTATTAAACCTGGTTTTTGCGACCCGGAATCCAGATGAATTTGGATTGAGTGATTTGTCTCAACTTATTGAATATGGCGCCAGTCCACGAGCGACTATTAATCTCGTCCTTGCCTCCAAAGCCCGGGCCTTCCTTGAACATCGCGGTTATATCACACCGGAGGATGTACGGTACATTGGAAAGGATGTTCTCCGCCACCGAGTGATTCTAACCTACGAGGCCGAAGCAGAAGAAATGACGTCCGAAGATGTGATTCAAAGACTTTTTGATTCCATAGAAATTCCGTAAGGAAAAAGTAAAAAGGATTAAGCAAAAGGGAGTAATAGCAGGAAAGCAGTTATTATGTTTTCAAACCGATCCTTCTTCCATTTTACTTATTCCTTTTACCCTGAACAATGATTCCCAAAGAAATACTTCAAAAAGTTCGTCATATTGAGATTCGGACGAAAGGGTTGGTCAATGACCTCTTCGGCGGAGAATACCATTCTGTTTTTAAAGGACGGGGCATGACTTTTTCAGAAGTGCGTGAATATATACCCGGTGATGATATTCGACTCATTGACTGGAATGTTACTGCCCGGAACAATGCACCCTTCGTAAAAATATTTGAAGAAGAAAGAGAATTAACCGTTTATCTTATGGTCGATGTGAGTCGGTCGGGCCATTTTGGCACCATAGACCAATTCAAATCTGAATTGGCAGCAGAAATTGCTGCTGTGCTTGGTTTTTCTGCAATTAAAAATAAAGATAAGGTGGGGTTGATTCTATTTAGCGATCATGTAGAAAAATTCATTGCTCCCAAAAAAGATCGATCTCATATTCTCAGGGTGGTTAGGGAGGTATTATTTCATGAACCGGAAGGAACCGGTACATCGCTTCAATCTGGTTTGGATTTTCTCATGAATGTGGCGAAGCGGAAATCAGTGGTATTTCTCATTTCTGATTTTTTAGATGATGGCTACTGGAAATCGCTAAAATTGGCTAATAAAAAACATGATATGATTGGCATTCGGATTGCTGATCCGGCCGAAAGTAAATTGCCAAATTTGGGGCTTATCAAAGTTCATGATCCTGAAACGGAAGAGATGTTTTGGGCTAATTTATCATCTGAAATTGAACGAAATACTTTTTCTCAATCCGTTATGGAAAAATGGGAAACATTTGAAAAAAAATGTGGCCGGTCTCGCTTTGACGTAATCAGTGTCGGAACGGATAAAGATTATGTGGAACCACTCATGACTTATTTTCGCCGACGGGAAAAACGAAACTAATTTTGAAAAAATTCTTATTTATTGCTGCAATTTTACTCGCGGCCTGCAGCCAGGATTATACTGGTACTTCTGTCAAAATGACTGTGGAACTGGATACCACATATACCACCATTGGCAGCCCGATTTCCTACTTAATAACCGTTCAACTTCCTCAGGATAAAATTGTCAAGTTTCCGGAATGGGCGTTGGAAGATCCCCTTGAAATTCGCTCGTCTGAATTTTCAACCTCTGGATTGGAATACATTGGGCGTTATGAAATCGTATTCTGGGATACAGGAAAAGTGGTCATCCCTGGTGTAGCGATTACCATTCTAAATATGGATAGTTCATTTGCGTATGACATGACTGCAGATACTATGTTCATGGAAGTGGTATCGATAACAGAACAAGATCCCAGTTTTAAACAATCGGGTGGGGGGATAATGCCAATCAAAGACCCTGTGCCTGTGCGAATTCCTCTTCCATGGCAGACCATTATTTTATCCATTTTACTTTTGGGTATATTAATTGCCATTGGATTGATTTGGAAAAAACGATTGAAAGCGGATGTGTCGTATGAAGAACGGCCGGAATATTTAGAAGAACCAGATATTATTGCCTTGGAGAAATTAGATAATCTGGATCAATCCGGGTTACTGGAAAAGGGTGAGATTAAAGAATTCTATGCCCAACTTTCACTGATTCTGAGAGAATACACAGAAAACAGCCTTTATATCCGGACTCTGGAAATGACGACGGAAGAAATCCGGGAGAACCGCCCTGCTTTTCCTTATACGGACGATCAGATAAGATCCTATCTTAAAATCTTATCCGGGGCAGACATGGCCAAATATGCGAAATATATTGCCGCTTTGGATCAATGTGGCCAAGACATGGTTTTATCTAGGAATATAGTAAAAGAGACGATTCCCTATTGGAAGTTTGATTCAATTTCTTGAGAAATCTCTCAATGACTTACATCTCATGAATTGTAAATTCCCTGGCTAAATAAGGAAGAATAATGGCAAATACATCGAGCATAAAAAATGGTGCAGTGATTCTGCATAAAAATAAACGCATGAAAGTTATAGAATTTCTCCACGTAAAACCTGGGAAAGGCCCTGCATTTGTGCGCACAAAATTAAAAGATATTGCATCGGGGAAAATTTTTGATGAGACGTTTAATGCAGGCGTTAAATTAGAATTTCTGAAAATTGAAGCGCGAACCATGCAATTTTTATATGAGGATAGTGATTCACATATTTTTATGGACAATATGACCTATGATCAAATTAATGTGATGAATAACACGGTAGGTAATGGGAAAAACTATTTAAAAGGCGGCATGAATGTTGATATTCTTTTTGATGGTGATGAAGTGTTAGATATTCGCTTACCGGCCCACGTTCAATTGGAAGTCACTGAGACTGAACCCGGCATTAAAGGAAATACAGCAACCGGCGCCACAAAGCCCGCAACTTTAGAAACAGGATATACTGTTCAAGTACCGTTATTTATAGATGAAGGTGCCGTGTTAAAAATCGACACGCGATATGGGGAATATATTGAACGAGTGAAAACTTAATCGTATTTTCAACCATTATACATAAATAGTGAAAGCAAATCATGTGGCAAGATAAACTTAAAGAAATCATTTACCTTTTGGAAAACAGTGATGTGAATGAAATTGATGTCAATTTTTGGGGACGTCGGTTTCGGGTGGTGAAATCGCCCAGCATTGGTGCCGTTCCTCCTGCTGGGGAACCGGCTGTTACTATTGATGCTTCTTCACAATCCAGCAATAAACCTGAAACAGCCCAGGTGGAATCTGCGCCAGTTGAAAGATCTGGCAGAGGAGAAGAAATATTATCTCCCATGCCAGGAATATTTTATGCTGCACCCTCTCCAGATACAGACCCGTTTGTAAAAGTAGGCGATACTGTGTCAGAAGGGGATCCTTTATGTATTATAGAAGCAATGAAAATCATGAATGAGATTGAGGCTGAAGCCAGCGGTACCATCACTAAAATATTGCTCGAAGATGGTCAAGCGGTGGAATATAATCAGCCCCTATTTGTGATTGAGTCATCCTGACATAAAGAAGAAATAAATCGTGTATAAGAAGATATTGATTGCCAATCGTGGTGAGATTGCACTGCGGATTATCCGGGCTTGCCATGAGTTAAATTTAAAATCCGTTTCCGTCTATTCCACGGCAGACAAATATTCGCTCCATGTCAAATTTGCGGATGAAGCAGTATGTATTGGGCCTCCCCCGAGTAACGAATCCTACCTGAATATCCCCCGTATCATCGCCGCAGGGCAAATTACCAATGCGGATGCCATCCACCCTGGATATGGTTTTTTGGCAGAGAATGCAGAATTTTCGAAAATATGTAAAGATAATGGTTTCGATTTTATTGGTCCCAGTGGGGACATTATCAATGCCATGGGGAATAAGGCCCAAGCCAAAAAAACAATGGTGGAAGCAGGGGTCCCCGTTATTCCCGGTAATGATGGTATCCTAAAAGATGCAGAAGAAGCGAGGCAATTAGCCATTGAGATGGGATTCCCCGTTATGTTGAAGGCTTCAGCAGGCGGTGGCGGTCGCGGGATGCGGTTGGTTCGAGAAGAAAGTGAAGTTGTCCATGCCTACAATACCGCTTCTGCAGAATCATTGTCCGCTTTTAATAATGGAGATATGTATATAGAAAAATTTGTAGAAAATCCCCGCCATATCGAAATTCAAATTTTAGCAGATTCCTACGGGAATGTAGTGAGTTTAGGCGAAAGGGAATGTTCAATACAAAGAAGACATCAAAAGTTAATAGAAGAATCTCCTTCGGCAGCTGTGGATGAAGACCTGCGAAAACGTATGGGTGAGGCGGCTGTGGCCGGAGCAAAATCCGTGAATTATGTGGGTGTGGGAACCGTTGAATTTCTATTGGATAAAAATAAAGATTTCTATTTTATGGAAATGAATACCCGCATCCAGGTGGAGCACCCCATTACGGAAATCGTGACAGGAGTCGATTTAATTAAGGAACAAATTCAAATGCATGCCGGCGATAAATTCCCTGAATATCTTTATAATATGAAATTACGCGGACATTCGATCGAATGTAGAATTAATGCAGAAGATCCAGATAAAGGGTTTACTCCATCTCCCATGTCCATTACCAGTTTTCACATGCCTGGTGGTAAAGGCGTTCGTGTGGATTCACATGCCTATGCCGGTTATGAAATACCATCTTATTATGATTCCCTCATCGGGAAATTAATTGTCCATTCTCCTACAAGAGAAGCAGCGATTAATCTTATGAAGCGGGCATTAGAAGAAACCATTATTGAAGGCCCCAAAACGACCATTCCTTTTCATCAGGCGATCATGAAAGATGAAATATTTCGTTCTGGGGAATTCGACACCAGTTTTTTAGAATCATTTGAATACAATAAAGAGGAAAAAGAAGCATGAGCCTTCCACAAGATTTAAAATATACAAAAGAACATGAATGGCTTAAAATCGACGGAGATACAGCCACCATTGGTATTACTGACCACGCTCAGGGCGAATTGGGTGATATTATATTTATTGAATTTCCCGAGATAGATCAGGAAATCGAAATGGATGAACCAATTGGTACCATCGAAGCAGTTAAAACAGTAGCAGATTTATTTGGCCCCATCAATGGCCGTGTAACTGAAATCAATGAAAGTTTAGAAGATAATCCTGAACAGGTGAATGAGGATGCCTATGGGACGGGCTGGATCCTAAAAATGTCAATTTCTGATACCAGCGAATTGGATACTTTACTTTCACCGGCTCAATATACAGAATTGATTGGTTAAAGATGAAAGATGTAAAACACATTATTCAAGACAGTATTCAAGTAAAAACGGCTATGATTGAAGACTGTGCCGGTAATATTCAAATAGCGGCCCAAATCATGATTGATGCGGCGAAAACATCTAAGAAATTATTGTGGTGTGGGAATGGGGGGTCAGCCGCCGATGCACAGCATATGGCTGCAGAACTCATGGGAGGTTTAGTCAGCCATGACCGGCCTGCCATTGTTTCCATTGCCTTAACTACAGATTCATCTTTTATAACTGCTTGGGCGAATGATACGGGTTACGAATCCATATTTTCCCGTCAAATTGAAGGATTAGGAGAACCGGGTGATGTACTCATTGCTATTTCCACCAGTGGAAATTCTGAAAATGTGATTCGTGGTATTGATACGGCAAAATCTAAATCGATGAAGGTTATTATTTTAACAGGTAAATCCGGCGGACAAATGGCTGATTTGGGCGATGTTACAATTTGTATTCCCAGTGATGATACACAAAGAATTCAAGAAGGCCATCTCTTGGCTGAACATATTTTATGCGAATCGGTTGAAGCCGCCATTATGGGGAATTAATGGAAAATTTTCTCCGAGATTACATGACCATGCTGAAGGTTGAACGAAATTTAGCTCGGAACTCCTTAGAGTCATATGAACGGGATCTACAACAGTATCACCAATATTTAAAGATTGAATTAAAGCTTAAGACGATTCGGAATGTGACTCTGGGGCACATACGGTCTTTCGTCCGAAAATTGAGTAATCGCGGGTTGGCAGCGAATTCTATCAAGCGTGCTGTTTCTTCTATTCGTACGTATCATAATTTTTTATCAGCTGAAGGGCATATGAAGGATAATCCAGCTCAACTATTGGATATCCCAAAGATTCCTCGAAAACTTCCCAATGTACTAACCATTCAGGAAATAGATAAAATATTGGGTATTATTCCTGAAAATGCACCCATGGCTCAACGGGATTTAGCTATTTTTGAAATGATGTATTCCTGTGGATTGAGAGTAACAGAACTTTGTGATTTTAAAACATCAGATATATTATGGGATTCCGAGATGATCCGCGTACAGGGAAAAGGAAGTAAGCAGCGTTTTGTACCCATCGGACCCATCGCTAGAGAAAACCTTAAAAATTATCTAAATCATGAACGAAATACATTGGCAGATAAAAACCCCAATGTAGCGGAAGTTTTCTTAAGTAGGAATGGCAGAAAATTAACGCGAATGATGATTTGGGTTTTGCTCAAAAAGTGGACAGAGTCTGCAGAAGTAAAAAAGGAAGTGAGTCCCCATACACTGCGTCATTCCTTTGCCACCCATCTGTTGGAGGGGGGCGCTGATTTGCGGTCAGTACAGGAAATGCTAGGACATACGGATATTACCACTACCCAGATCTATACCCATTTGGATAAGGAACATTTAAAAGAAGTGCATCGCACATATCACCCCAGGTTTAATTAATGGTTTTTCGATTACCCCCAGAAGTGATCATTATGCTTTTGCCTGTTCTTTTATTCGCATTGGTGTTTCATGAATTTTCCCATGCATGGGTGGCCCATAAATTAGGGGATCCCACTGCAAAACATGCAGGACGATTAACGCTGAATCCCATGGCGCATCTGGACATGTTTGGCACGCTCATGATTTTATTTGTAGGATTTGGGTGGGCAAAACCAGTCCCGGTGGATTCAAGTTATTTGGCGGATCCGAGGAAAGATATGATGAAGATCGCTTTCGCTGGTCCGGCATCTAATTTATTATTGGCGTTATTGGGTGGCACAATTATTCGCGCCACAGGTTATATGGGTGCCATTACGTCCATGCTGATGATGTTTACACAAATTAATATAATGTTGGCCGTATTTAATATGATTCCGATTCCACCCTTAGATGGATCACAAATATTTTCTGGACTGATGATTCAGAAAAATCCTAATTTGGTTTATAAACTCCAAATGCATGGTCCCCAAATTCTTATGGGATTAATTCTATTTGGTATGTTTACAAATATTTCACCTATTTGGTGGGTTATGAGTCCTTTTGTGAATTTTTTCATGTTTTTATTTGCAGGAATCTAATGGGTCAGGAAGTCCATCGATTTTTTAGACGATTAGTTTCCGTCCGGCGAAGTAAACGGACTCTCATTAGTACGATTGTAATGTTGATTGCGGTCATTTTTTTTATTAATTATTTATTACAAATTGTCCAGGCGGGATAGATGAAACTTGTCGAATGTGTCCCCAATTTTAGCGAAGGAAAAGATTTAGCTAAAATCAAAACCATTACCGATGTTATTTCGGGAGTTGATGGTATTACGATTCTTGATATAGACCCCGGGGCAGATACGAATCGAACAGTGGTGACATTTGTTGGAGAACCCGATGCGGTTTCTGAAGCGGCATTTCTTGGAATCAAAACTGCTGCAGAAGTCATTGATATGTCAAAGCATAAAGGTGCACACGCTCGCATAGGTGCCACAGATGTATGTCCATTCATTCCCATTGCCAATATGAGTGATGACGAATGTATTGATTTATCTAAATTGGTGGGTAAAAGAGTCGGTGAAGAATTAGGAATCCCGGTTTATTTATATGAAAATTCTGCCCAGAAACCAGATAGAGTAAATTTACCTACGATTAGAAAAGGGGAATATGAAGGCTTGGCCAAAAAACTGAAGGATGAAAATTGGAAACCGGATTATGGTCCGGTCAAATTCAATAGTGGTGCCGGGGCCACCGTTATGGGAATGCGTGATTTTCTCATTGCCTATAATATTAATCTGAATACGAAAGATCAGCGGTTAGCAACGGATATTGCATTTGAACTTCGGGAGAGTGGTCGGAGTAAACGAATCCCCAACCCCAATTCACCAAATTTACTGGATGGAGAAATCGTTCGAAAAAAGGATGGAAGTCCAGTAAAAGTGCCGGGAATGTTTAAAGATGTGAAAGGCGTCGGCTGGTATATTGACACATTTAAGCGGGCACAGATTTCTATTAATTTTAATAATTATAAAGGTTCGACTATTCACGAAGTTTTTGACGCGGCGTGCAAACTGGCTGACGAAAGAGGCATCCGTGTGACTGGAAGTGAACTGGTGGGGCTGATACCATTGGATGCCATTCTAATGGCGGGGAAACATTATCTCCAAAAACAAGGTCGGACCATTGGTGTACCTGAATTGGATATCATTGAATCCGCTATCCAGTCCTTGGGATTGAATGATGTGACGCCGTTTGCACCTGAAGAAAAAATTATAGAATTTGCCGTGGGTGAAAAATCAGGAAAACTCATGTCACTATCCGTGGATGGATTCACAAATGAACTTTCCAGTAACAGTCCAGCACCAGGAGGCGGTTCCGTCGTTGCTTTATCAGGATCGTTGGGGGCTGCTTTATCATCTATGGTGGCGGCATTGACCCATGAGAAAAAAGGATTTGAATCCCAAAAGACAGAAATGAATATGATTGGCCAGGATGCACAGGCCATCAAAGATCGGTTATCGTTTTTAGTGGATGAAGATACCCATGCATTCAATAAAGTAATGGCTGCAAATCGATTGCTTGCTTCCAATGATGAAGAAAAAGCAATGAAGGCTGGCGCGATTCTTCAAGCCAATAAGTATGCCATAGATGTTCCATTCGAAGTAGCCACCTTATGTTATTCCATAATTGAATTGGCTGATGTCTTGGTCAGTAAAGGGAATCCAAACTCGGTAAGTGATGCGGGGGTAGCGGCAGAAGTAGCTTTAGCCGGTGTGCGCGGTGCGGCCATGAATGTGTTGATCAATCTGTCGGGTGTGGACGATGATGCTTATTGCGGTGAAAAAAGAAATGATGTAAATGACCTTATCCAAAAAGCAGAAGCCAAAAATAAAGTGGTATTCGACAAAACAATAGGTGTGATCAATTCATAAATGATTAAACAATTATCAGAAGACCTTAAAAATAAAATTTCTGCTGGAGAAGTGGTGGAACGTCCCGCTTCTGTAGTTAAAGAATTGGTTGAAAATAGTATCGATGCGGGAGCGACAGAGATCACAGTTGTTGTGGAAAAAGGCGGGCAGCAGCTTATTCAGGTCACAGATAATGGTTCGGGGATTTCTGCCAAAGAATTGCCCATCGCTTTTGAACGCTACAGCACCAGTAAAATAGGATCTGTGGATGATTTATTTAATATTGATACTTTAGGGTTTAGGGGTGAAGCGCTGGCCAGCATTGCATCTGTATCAGAAGTCAATGTTTTATCGGCAAATGGAAGTGAAGATGGATCAGAAATGTCCATTTTAAACGGACAATTGGGTGAAGTCCAACCTGCACCGGCGGTACAGGGGACATCCATTACGATTCGGAATTTGTTTTATAATACACCGGCACGGAAAAAATTTCTAAAAAGCCCACGAATGGAATTTCGAAAAGTAGTGGAAATGGTTCGCCGATTTTCCCTTTCTTATCCCGATCGCAATTTCAAACTCATTTCTGACAATAGAGATATCCTCAATTTACAATCTGAAAAATTGGAAAGCCGTATCGTCCATGTGATGGACCCTGGTTACCGGGATCAATTATTGCCAGTCAACTTTACTAAAGGAGATTATAGTATTACGGGATATTTGGGAAATCTTAATTTGATTCGCACCCGCCCCGGAGAACAATATATCTTTTTGAATGATCGATTCATTCAAAACCGCCTCATGAATTCCGGCGTTTACCAAGCCTATAAATCCATTATCAACCGAGGGGAATATCCATTTTTTGCCCTGAACATATCTGTACCTCATGAAGAGGTAGATGTGAATGTCCACCCCATGAAAACAGAAGTACGTTTTAAAGACGAATGGCGGATTTATCATGTCTTAAAATCGGCTATCGAAGAAGCATTAAGCCCCATTTTAAATACGATTCCTGATTTTGAAAAACCGGGGTTTTCCTCAGATTTCGACTTTCCTACCACATTTACCCCAAAGGAAGGTCAAGCCAATCTGGATCAGGAAGGATTGCACTTAACTCATGGCGACGTGGGCAATAATTTTAAGCCTGCATTGGATCGGGCCAAATCCTATGCATCCCAATTGGCTACACGGCCGGATCCGGATACAGGACGCGTTGATTTAGAAAAAATTTGGCAAGTCCATAGTAAATATATTGTTTCACCGATTACCAGCGGTTTGGTGATTATTGATCAGCATGTGGCCCATGAACGGGTTTTATATGAAGAAGTGATGGCTGCCTTTGAAGCGAACCCCATGGCAGCTCAGACGCTCCTTTTCCCCGAAGTAATGGAATTTTCCCCCGATGAATTCTCTACCTTGCTGGATGTGTTACCTTATTTAGATAAAATGGGATTTCGCATGAAGGAATTTGGAAAAAATACGGTCATGGTAGAAGCCATCCCATCTGAAATGGCTTGGGGGAATGAAAAAACGATTATACGGGAAATGCTGGATAATTATTTGGATACACAAAAGAAGCATGCCTCATTCCAGGAAGCATTGGCGGCGAGTTTTGCTTGTAAGGCAGCAGTGAAGGCGGGAGACGTATTAAATGGGGAAGAAATGCGAGAATTGGTCAATCGACTATTCGGAACCAAACATCCTTATTATTGTCCTCACGGACGTCCTATCATAATTCAGTTATCCATGGATGAACTTGACAGAAGATTTGAGCGAATATAACGAATAAAATTATTGATATTTTTGATTATTTATTTTAGATGTTGAATGATTAATCCATCCAATTAAACGGGCCGGCTTAACAGGGTTTTTTTCATTGGAATAATCGTTACAAAAATATCTGGAGATGATTCAAATTCATAAGGTTTACCCATAACATACCCTTGGTTTTTATATAAGTGAACTCCTGGTAATGTGGAACCTAATTCTAGTTTAGTATATCCACTATCCCATGCTTGTTTTTCGCAATGTATCAATAGTTTTTTACCGAGTCCTTTTCGAACATAATTTGGATGGATAAAGAAGGCTCTTATTCTTGCTGCATCTGAAATGGGGTCAAGCTTTTCACTATCTCGATCTTTACGGGCACTACTTCCAAAAAGTGTTTTTCTAAAACTCCAACCTCCACATCCGATTATTTCATCGTTTCCCCAAATAAGATAATATGTTTCGTCTTCTATTAGTTGATTGTCTAATCCCCATGCGCCACGTAACGCATCTTCAATTTGTTTAGGGGTATAATCTGTAATACATAATTTTCTGGCAGATAACTTAATGAGTTTAGAAATCTCATTAATATGTGTTTGGTTTGCCAGTTCAATTAAATATTCCACGGTAAACTTCGAGACTAAGTTTTTTTCTTACTTTTAACTATTAATGGCCTAATTTATTATACTCAGGCAGCCAATAGGCCGCACCCCAAATCAATGTTTGTATAATGGCACCTTTTTTGTTCGATGATGCATGAATAACCTGCTGTGCGAATGGTGTAAACATTTCAAGTAAATGGACAACTAAAAACAGTGGTAATAGCCATTTCAATAAATAATTATAAGTATCGGTGATGGATATAAAGTAGCTGAGAACTGAAACAACATATACCAAAATAATTAAAACTTTAATTCCTGTAACCATGATCATCCTTTTTTTTATCCTGTGCTTGGGAAAAATTAATTTATTTTTCCAGACGGTTATATTTCTTCATAATTTGTTTTACGCGATCATGAGGTAAAGCCCACACCTTATTATTATTAATCCCTACCATAGTTTCTGCTGCAACCAAAGTGTTGATAATGGCCTCTTCTACCGCTTGAACCGTCGCTTCAAAAAGGGGTGAAATCATCCTATTTGGCAGCATTTCAACATGGACTGCTTTATCAGAAAAAGCCACGTTCGGATTGGCAGTCGAAAATGCAATAAAAATATCGCCGGAGCCATCATGGGCATATCCGCCTACTTTACCCACCCCCATGGGAACCCGTCGAGCCAACCGTTTCATTTGATGAGCCAGCAACGGCGCATCAGTGGCGATGACAACAATTATGGAACCATCACCCTCATCCTTTTGCTTATAATTGTCCTGGGGCATATTCTCAGGGATCTCTTTTCCCACCGGAACACCTGCAATGGATAGATTTTTTCGAGAACCATAATTCGCCTGAACCAAAACACCCAAAGTATAATCCTGTTTCTTGATGGTTACCACACGAGAAGCCGTCCCAATTCCCCCTTTAAAAGAATGGCAAACCATTCCGGTGCCACCGCCAACATTTCCTTCTTCAACGGGTCCGCTTTTTGCATTTCGAATGGCATCGTGAGCATGTTTTTCTTGGACATGGAATCCGTTAATATCGTTCAAAAATCCGTCCCAGGTCTCCGCCACGATGGGCAGGGACCACCAATATCCACTGGCATCCGCAGATCCCTGGCTCGCCCGCCAGGAAATGACGGCATCCCGGACAATGCCAACACTATGGGTATTGGTTATCAGAATGGGTCCTTCTGCAAATCCTGATTCTTCAATCCAGGTGGTTCCGGTCATTTCCCCATTGCCATTTAAGGATGACCAACCAGCAAAACAAGGGTCGTCTAAACTTCGATTTCCTCGGGGAAGAATTGCTGTGACTCCAGTACGTACTGGGCCTTTCCCAACTGTTAAAGCGCCATCCCCTCGAATTATTGTAGCATGGCCAACTTCCACTCCTTTTACATCTGTAATGGCGTTGAATGGTCCCGGCTTCCCGTCAAAAGGAATCCCCAAATCCCGGGCTCTTACCGGTTGTTGTCCTTGAACATAGGATGTTGATAAAAAAATACAAACTATTATAGTATGGGATAATATGGATGTGAGGGTATTATTTTTAGTTAAGAATCGTTTAATACTTAAAACAGGATGGATTTTTAACTGTGGTTTTTTCTTTGAATTCATTTTTTCTACCATCTTAAATTTGCGATCGACAAGATAGAGTTTACATTGCTTCTTACCATAGAATATGAAAGAAAATAATGATATGTGTATCCAGCAACCCTGCTGGACGATTTCCGTGATCAAGATGATCATGGCACAAATGAATGTATCTCGCAATCAGGGATGATTACGTCACATATATGAAAAAAATATTAACCATAATTGGTCCCACTGCAAGCGGGAAAACAGCGATTTCTGTAGCCATGGCAAAACAGATTGGAGGTGAAATCGTTAGTTTGGACTCCCGCCAAATTTATAAGGGAATGTCCATCGGTACAGCACAGCCGTCATTGGAAGAGAAAGGAGGTATTCCCCATCATCTCATTGGGATTCAAAACCCCGATACGGAAGTGGCTGCTGGTCATTATGCTGAAATGGTTATTAAGGTAGTAGCGGATATTCAAAAAAGAAAAAAGATACCTATTATTTGTGGAGGAGCTGGACTCTATTATAGGGCGATAACAAAAGGAATTTTTGAGGGAAGTTTTTCCGATGCAAGTGTTCGGAAAAAATTAGAAAAAGAATATGATATCCATGGGGGAGATTTCATGTTGGATCGACTGGAAGAGGTCGATCCGAATTATGCAGAAAATGTGCACCCCAATAATAAAAAACGTCTCGTCCGTGCTTTGGAGATTTATGAATTAACGGAGAAATCTCCTTCCAGTCATTTTCAGGAACAACAGGTATCTCCAACAGATACATTGGATTTGTTTACTATATATCTTGCCTGGGATCGGTCCATTTTAAAAGATCGAATTGCTGAAAGAACTGAAAAAATGTTATCGGACGGGTGGGTAAGAGAGGTTCAAAATCTATTGGAAGCATATCCAAACAAACATTTACACCCATTAGATTCGATCGGATACCGACAAATCATTTCTTTTATAAATGGTGAATTATCAGAATCAGAAGTGAAATCAAAAATAATCATTCGAACACGCCAGCTTGCTAAACGACAAATCCAATGGTTTCGGAATGAAAAAGTTCACCTGACAATAAATATGAACCCAAACCGAATGAATGAGGACATTATTAAAGAAATTCTTAAAGGAATAAGTTATTAGGAAAGCCTTTCCCCTTTTTCATTTTTCATTTTAAATTAGGGTGTCCTTTAAACCGTTCCAGAGAGATGGTAAGGGCAGCAAATCGACCTCCGAATCAGGAATCTGTTGGAACGGAATCCAGGCTGCCCGGAGGTTTTTTATTTTCAGGAGGTGCCCATGGCATCGACTTACACAAAACAGGTCATGAATTCAACGGATGTGAACCGATCAGTCACGCGTCTAGCCCATGAAATTTTAGAGCGTAATGGCGGTGCAGATCAGCTATTGTTGGTTGGCATTCTTACTCGTGGTGAACCTTTAGCCAAACGGTTACAATCGCTCATTCAAAAAATTGCTGAAGTTGCTGTGCCCATGGGGTCGGTGGATATCACTTTTCACCGGGATGACTTCCGAAATCGGTTGGTCGTTCCACAGGTGAAGGGAACCAATATCAACAATTCCATCGATGATAAAACGGTCGTTTTGGTAGATGATGTCCTTTTTACAGGGAGAACCATACGGGCGGCTATGGATGAACTGAATGCATTCGGCCGACCCCAAAAAGTACAATTAGCTGTTCTGGTGGACCGAGGGCATAGAGAGCTACCCATTCGTGCTGATTTTGTTGGTAAAAATATTCCTACCCACGAGGGTGAACATGTAGAAGTTCAACTGAAAGAAGTGGATGGAAAAGACCAAGTGTCCTTGGCGCAATTTGAAGGAGATGAGTGATGCTGCAGCAAAAACACCTACTGGGATTGGAGGGATATCCAGCGGAGGATATTCAAACCATTATTGATACGGCCTTCACCTTTAGAGAAGTGTTAGACCGTCCCATTAAAAAAGTACCTTCTTTACAGGGTAAAACAATTGTAAATCTTTTTTTTGAAAATTCAACGCGAACACGAATTAGTTTTGAATTGGCCCAAAAGAGGCTCAGCGCAGACACCGTTAATTTTTCCGCATCCACATCCAGTTTGAAGAAGGGTGAAACTTTCAAGGATACAGCACAAAATATTGAAGCAATGAAAATTGATGCGGTGGTGATGCGTCATCCCACACCGGGTGCACCTTTGCACCTAACCCAGCATATTAATTCTATTGTCATTAATGCGGGGGACGGGACCCATGAACATCCGACCCAGGCCATATTGGATATGACAAGTCTTCATGAGAAATTTGGACATTTAAAAGGATTAAAAGTTGGTATTATTGGTGATATTTCTCACAGTCGTGTGGCCCTAAGTAATATTCATGGATTGAAAACCATGGGTGCAGAAGTCACACTTTGCGGTCCCTCAACGTTGATTCCACCATTTGCAGAAGATTTAGGTGTATCTGTGAATTATAATGTAGATGAAGTGATCGAATGGGCAGACGCGCTCAATGTACTTCGAATCCAACGGGAAAGAATGGGAGGCGGGCTATTGCCATCTGTGAGAGAATATCGGAATCTTTTTGGTATCTCAACAGAACGGTTATCCAATCATAAAAAAGAAATTGTTATTATGCATCCCGGACCAATAAATCGCGGTGTGGAGATTGACAGTTCGGTGGCAGACAGCGATCAAGCCATTATCCTGGATCAGGTATTGAATGGCGTGGCATCGCGTATGGCCATTTTATATTTATTATTAGGCGGAAAGCAGGAGGAGGGAGATAGTTAAGATGAAAACAACAAAATTAAAAAAGCAGGTTGTATTAAAAGGTGGAATGATTTTAGACCCCATCAAAGAAACGCTGAAAAAAGGTGATGTACTCATCGAAAATGGGAAGATGAAATCTATCGGGAAAATGACTCCAACCAAATCGGCAGATGTTATTGATTGCAGCGGGTTGATTGTGACCCATGGATTTTGTGATATCCATGTTCATTTTCGTGAACCGGGACGTGAGGATAAGGAAACCCTTGATTCCGGTTCCCTGGCGGCCCTGGCGGGCGGATTTACCCGTGTCTGTGTCATGCCAAATACAGATCCTCCTTTAGATTCCCCAGAATCTATTCGTTATACGGTAGATAGAGGGGAAGAATGCCCGATTCACATTCATCCAATCGGTGCCATAACGAAGAGTCAGAACGGGAAAGAATTGACGGAGATGGGCGCCATGTTATCGGAAGGTGCGGTGGCATTTAGTGATGATGGACTGCCCGTTACGGACACTGGTATGATGCGAAATGCATTGGAATACGCCACGATGTTTGATGTGCCGGTAATTAATCATGCAGAAGATTTATGCTTGAAAAAAGATGGGGTGATGCACGAAGGAAAAATTTCAACCCAATTGGGTCTTCCTGCAAGCCCAGATATTACGGAATCAAATATGGTCCACCGCGATTTGGAATTAACACGATTAACCGGTGCCTGCCTCCACGTGCCTCATGTAAGTTCGGCCAAATCAACGGATCATATCCGACAAATGAAAAAGTCCAATAATAAAATAACAGCGGAAGTCACGCCACATCATTTATTTTTTACGGATGAAGATTTAATTACCTATAATACAGATTTAAAAGTGGCTCCCCCCATTCGAACACAGGCAGATCAAAAAGCACTCATCAAAGGAGCGAAGGATGGGACCTTTGATTGTATTGCCACAGACCATGCGCCCCATACCATAGAGGAAAAGGAAGGGACTTTTGATTTGGCTCCTTTTGGGATGATTGGTTTGGAATCATGTTTTGGCGCTGTGAATCGGGTATTGGTTAAAGAGAATAAATTCGATATCATCCGGTTAATACAAATGCTTTCTGTTAATCCTCGTAAGATAATGGGATTTGAGACAGATTTATTTACAAATGGGAATCCTGCAGAATTGACCATTTTTGATCCAAACAAAAAATGGACATTTAAGAAATCAGATATTTATTCACGGTCCCATAATTCTCCGTTTATAGGTGAAGCGTTGATAGGCCGTGTAAGGGCAACCATTGTAAAGGGTCATATAACAGCATTGGTTTAATATATCATATTCGTCAGAAATGCAGAGCCACCCCTATGGGTGTTTATGGAGGATAGTGAGAAAAGGGTGGATGGTTACAGGGTTTGTAGGTGAATACGCACTTTGGGGTTATGGGTAAAAAAGGCTAATATATTATTTATGAATTATAGTTGACTATGATTGAGTTACTAGTCTAATTTTTCGGGCTAATTTAGAACTGAAAATAATGAAAACAAGATCACTAAAAGCGTCTGAAATTCAAAAAGACTGGTTTGTAGCCGACGCTGAGGGTAAAACCTTGGGTCGTTTCGCCAGTGAAGTCGCACAAATTTTACGCGGAAAGCATAAACCATCCTTTACGCCTCATATGGATATGGGCGATTTTGTGGTTGTGGTTAATGCAGATAAGGTAAAGGTTTCCGGTGCGAAGGAAACGGATAAAACTTATTTTAAACATTCAGGATATCCGGGATCGACGACCTTTACAAAATTAGATCAAATGCGACGAAATCACCCGGAACGGATTGTTGAAAAAGCCGTTTGGGGAATGCTTCCTAAAAATCGCTTGGGTCGGGCCATCATAAAACATCTAAAAGTGTATAACGGTCCCGAACATCCCCACACAGCGCAACAACCCAAAGAATTGGATATTTAATGGCTAATGCTGTTTATAATGCTATCGGTCGACGAAAAGAATCTGTCGCCCGTGTTTTCATGACACCTGGAAAAGGTAATATTTCCATCAATGGTCGTCCATTTAAAGAATATATTAGTCGAGAAAGTCTGGCAATTGTGGTGACACAACCACTGAACTTAATCGACCAACGAGAATCATACGATATTAAAGTTACTGTAAAAGGGGGAGGCCTTTCTGGACAAGCAGGTGCGATTCGATTGGGAATTGCCAGGGCATTAAATGGTGTGAGTGAAGACTTTCGCCCCCAATTAAAAGCTGCAGGATTTCTCACCCGTGACGCCCGGGAAGTGGAGCGGAAAAAATATGGACAACCTGGCGCACGTAAAAAATTCCAATTTTCAAAACGGTAAAGATTATGGCAGCATCAAAAGTTAAATTTGAAGATTTACTGGGTACAGGCGCACATTTTGGACATGTAACCCGTAAGTGGAACCCCAATTATAAACCTTTTATCCTCATGGAAAAAAACGGGGTTCATATTATTAACCTGGATGAAACAATTCGTCATTTGGATATGGCGCTCAACTTTATCAGTGGCAAAGCCAAAAAGAATGGTGAATTCCTGTTTGTAGGTACTAAGAATCAAGCAAAAGATATTGTTCAGCAGGAGGCGGATCGGTGTTCCATGTTTTATGTGGTTGAACGCTGGTTAGGTGGAACGCTCACTAATTTTACCACCATTAAAAAAAGTATTAAACGGTTACACATGCTGGAAAAAGAAGGGTCGCAGATTTATGAAAATCAGACCAAAAAAGAAATCCAGATGCTCAATCGTGAACGGATTAAACTTTCGGATCAACACCGTGGCATTAAAGATATGCGACGCCTTCCTGATGCGGTGATTATCGTAGATGCCAATCTGGAGAGTACGGCAGTGAAAGAAGCCACAATATTGGGAATTCCAATCATTGCAATTGTTGATTCTAATACAGATCCTACTATTATTGATTATCCAATACCAGCCAACGATGATTCGATCCGGACGATTCAGCTTATTATGTCGATGATTGCCGATACAATTTTAGACTCAACGGCTAAAAAGAGTGAAAAATTAGAAAAAGAAGATAAACAAGCATCGAAGGCACCAGACAATGTATCATCAGTGGAAATAAAAGCTGAATCGGTTGATACAGATAAAAAAGATTCACCTCCAGAAGAAAAAGTTGAAGCACCCGTAGAAGATGCTGGAGCAACAAAATGAATATTGATGCCAAAACCGTAAAAGCATTGCGCGATAAAACAGGCGCAGGTATGATGGATTGTAAGAAAGCATTGGTTGAAACAGATGGCCATTTAGAAAATGCCATTGATCATTTACGAAAATCTGGTATTGCCAAAGCAGAAAAAAAGGGTGAAAGAACCGCTAAAGAGGGTATTGTCTTTTCCTACATTCATCATGGCGGCCGTTTAGGTGTCCTTGTTGAATTGAACTGTGAAACAGATTTCGTAGCAAAAACAGAAGGTTATTCAGAGTTAGCACATAATTTAGCTATGCAAATTGCAGCCACAAACCCCTTGGCCATTCGTCGTGAAGATATTGCCGACACAGTTGTGGAACATGAAAAAAGTATTTTTTCGGACCAAGCGAAAGAATCAGGGAAACCTGAAAATATCATCGAAAAAATGGTGGAAGGCCGGATGGATAAATTTTATGCAGAATCCTGTCTTCTCGAACAATCATTTATAAAAGATCCTGATAAAAAAGTTGGGGATCTTCTCACCCAAGCGGTGTCAACATTGGGCGAAAACATTGTCGTCAGCCGATTTACCCGTTTCGCCATCGGCGAAGAATCCAGTAACGGGCAACCACACTAAATTGTAGATGTCAAGTCCTGCTTTCAGGCGAATCCTTCTTAAATTAAGCGGGGAGGTACTTGCGGGCGAACAGGGTTTTGGTATCGATCCAAAAAAGGCGACAGAGCTCGCCAAAGAAGTTAAATCTATTTATGATATGGGGGTCAGTATTGGCCTCATTATTGGCGCCGGGAATATTTTCCGCGGATTGCAAGCGGCCAGCAAAGGCATGGATCGTGTTACGGGAGATTATCTCGGTATGCTGGCAACCATCATGAATGCAATTAGTCTGCAGGATGCTTTAGAAAAAGTGGGTGTCGAAACGCGAACACTGTCTGCCATTACCGTATCCAAAATTGCAGAACCATATATTAGACGTAGAGCACTACGCCATATGGAAAAAGGGCGTGTGGTTATCATTGCAGGCGGCACGGGAAATCCATATTTTACCACAGATACGGCGGCGGCGCTTCGGGCGACGGAGCTTCATGCTGAAGTAGTTATCAAAGGGACTAAAGTGGATGGTGTCTATGACAAAGATCCCATTGTAAATTCTGACGCAAAACGTTATAAAAATATATCCTTCAATGAAGTGTTATCAAAAAACCTTCGCGTGATGGATTTAACTGCCATAACCTTATGTAAAGAAAATGCATTGCCGATACGGGTCTTCAATATTAATAATAAGGGAGATTTAAAGCGTCTCCTTAATGGTGAAGATATTGGCACAACTGTAATGGAATAGCCTAAATGCTTCAAGAAATTTATAAAGATACAAACCACCGAATGGATCAGGCGGTGGCGCACACCCGAATGGAATTAGCAAAGGTTCGTACAGGCCGGGCCAATCCGGATTTACTGAACGCAATCCAGGTAGAATATTATGGATCTATGATGCCCATGAACCAGGTATCCACTGTTTCAGTTCCTGATTCGCGCCTCATTACGCTTCAACCATTTGAAAAATCATTAATTCCCATCATTGAAAAAGCCATCATGGACTCCAACTTGGGTTTAACACCGAGCAATAATGGCAATGCTGTTTTAATTCCCATTCCGGCCTTATCAGAAGAACGGCGCAAAGATTTAATTAAATATGTCCATCAAGTTGTTGAGGAGGGTCGTGTTTCAGTTCGAAATGTCCGACGAGATGCCCTTCATCACGTGAAGGAATTCGGAAAGGAAGAGCATGTTTCTGAAGATGAGATCCATCGGCAGGAAACAGAAATGCAGACTTTAACGGATAAACATGTGGCATCATTGAATGAAATGCAAGAGCATAAAGAAAAGGAACTCATGGCTTTTTAGGTTTTATACTAAAAGATATAAAAAATCCCCGCTCCGAATATTCGAGGCGGGGATTTTTTATTTAGAGAATGAAATCAATCGATTATTCACATTTGGAGAACCCACACCCAAGGCATGTAACACAACCACCTTCATGCATCACCTTACTGCCACAATCAGGACAAATGGTAATATTTTTAAATGTAAAGTCGGTCACATCCATTTGATGTTCGGATACTTCTTCGCTTGTAACCATTGTGATAGACGTTTTCCGTTTGTCTTCTTCAGTGTCCACTTTTGAATCCACGTTTTGAACTTCATTATTTTCACTGAGGTAATCATCAAGTGCTTTACCAATGGCATCCGGTGTGGATAAGATCAAACGACCATCTTCCCAGGTGGGGTTCGGTCCACTGATACCTTTTAATTGTTTGATGATGGCACTGGGGTCAATTCCGGACCGAAGTGCCAGAGAAATAAGTCGGCTGATAGCTTCCGATTGTGCCGCGGCATTTCCACCTGCTTTACCAATAGTTGTAAACACTTCACATAAACCGTTTTCATCCTGATTGATGGTAATGTAAAGGGTTCCTTCGCCCGTTCGTATCCGCCGCGTGACCCCTTCTGTTGTATGGGGTCGAATGCGGGGTCGTTTTTCTATAACAGTATTTACGCCGGTGTCTGATTGAGAGGCGGCTGCTTTATCTTTTGACTTTTGACCTTTTTCAGGTTTTTCCGTAATGAGAATGCCCTCTCTAGATCCTTCCCGATAAACAGTAATGCCTTTTAAACCGGTTTTATAGGCTGTCAAATAGATATCAGCTACAGTTTCCAGTTGTACATCTTCTTTAAGATTTACGGTTGAAGAGATTGAACTGTCAATATACTTTTGGATGACGCCCTGCATTTTTACGCGGGAATAGGGATCAATATCATGGGCAGAAATCACATAATCCGGAAGGTTTTCATCGTTACCAAACAACTTTTTGATGATAGGATGATACACTTTGTATTCATCAAATGTTTTTCCGAATCCGTCATTCTTTTTTACACGTCTTGTATAAGAGGTGGCAAAAATGGGTTCGATACCTGAGGTGACCCGCGCAACAATGGCACCGCTGCCAGTGGGAGGCACTGTTAATACAGTGGAGTTTCGAATGCCATTTTCTTTTATTTTATTATTCAAATTTCTAGGTAGATTTTTAATAAACTGGCTTTTGCGGTAACCGGCCCAATCAAAATTTGGGAAGGATCCTTTTTCATTGGCCAATTCTACACTGGTTTCATAAGCACCATCTCGAAAAATTTGCATGACCTGTTCAACGGTTTGGATGGCATCATCGCTATCATACTTTATACCCATTCGCACAAGCATATCACCAAGGCCCAGAATGCCCAATCCAATACGACGGTCATTGGTGGCATTATGCTTTTGTGATTCAAGGGCATGTCTTTCGAGATTATAATCGATGACATTGTCCAGAAACCGTGTGGCAATTCCAACTGTATCTTTGAATTCATCAATCATGAAGTTTCCTTCTCCATCCACAAATCGTTCCAAATTGATGGAGCCCAGATTGCAGCATCCACCATCGGGAAGGGGTTGCTCTGCACAGGGATTTGTTGAGACGAGGGGGCTGCAGTATTCAGCATTATGGTAATCGGTCATGGTGTCCCAAAATAGGAGTCCGGGTTCAGCGCTGGTGTGGGCGTGTACTATAATTTTATTCCATAATTCCCGGGCGTTTATGGTTTTATAAACCTGATCATTCCATTTGAGATCAAATTCCGAATCATTTTCTACCGCTTCCATAAATCCATGGGTTAAGAGGACGGATATATTAGAATATTTCACCATGTGAATATCGCCGGTTTTGATTTCAATAAATTTTTCTATATCCGGATGATCCACCCGCAGGGTTTGCATATTGGCACCGCGCCGGCCGTGTTGGGCAATGGTGTTTGTGTTTTCACTGAAGAGGTTCATAAATCCCACAGGGCCACAGGATTCACCGCCGGTGCCTTTAATGGCATCCCCGGAGGGACGCAAGACAGAAAGATCGTGGCCGCAGCCACCACCATATTTATAGGTCCGGGCTTCTTCTTCGATTGTGCGATAAATTGAATTGATGGAATCATCCTGAATTCCCACCACATAACAATTATTGAGTGTGGTAGTAATATCTTCCCGGCCCGCACCATGCATGATGCGTCCGCCAGGTGTAAACCTGAAATCCTCTAAAATAGAATAAAATTTCTTTTCCCACGTATCACGGAGTTTTTTAGTCCGTTCAACAGACGACAGAGCTTTGGCCTGGCGTTGCCAGAGTTGGTATGGGTGATTTTCCCATGGGGCGAGATATTTGTTTTTTAGTACATCCGCACCAAGCGAATCATCTTTGTAATAATTTTCTGTAAGATATGGGGTGAATTCTTCAGAAATATTTTGTCCGTCTACTTCTTTTGTGAGTTCGCGGACGGTTTCCTCAACCATTATATTGAGTTCATCCGGGGTTGTCTTTCCACTGGGAAAGTTAAGTTCTATTGCTTCTGCCATTGACAGCCGTTCCTATTCAGGTATGTGGTATTGTAAAAAAACAGATCTTCTTATAGGTTGATAAATGAAAAAGTGATAATCGACTTGGTTGGCACATCAAATATATATTTGCGAAAAATATTACCCAAGAAGAAAAGTAAAAAAACTATAATTATCCTCGATAAAAACATAGAGAAATTAAGTTTTCCACAAATTATCCACACCAAACAGGGTTGTTTTTGGGCTATGAAATTATCGCAAATACAGGACCCAATTCTTTTTCATGGTTATCCACCGAGGAGACAATGGTTTAATCGAATTATTTTGGAATAGAAACGCTGGAGCACATATTTTTTCTGATATAAATTCACCCATCATGCGGGCGTCGTATAATGGCTATTACCCCAGCTTCCCAAGCTGGAGACGTGAGTTCGATTCTCATCGCCCGCTCACCATAAAAGAAGGGATGTGGAGGTCATGTCCCCTTTTCATACAAACAACTTTCGCTTATGATTACAAATGAAACTTCTAGCAATTGTAATGACTTATGTCACTTTGAATTAAAATGATGTGATGAATATCACGGGAACACATAATTAATATGACCAACCTAAAAGGAGTATGGACCCCTATCCTTACACCACAAAACGCTCATTATTCCATAGATAAAATTCGGTATTTTAATCATCTTCGATGGTTGTTGAATCATGGTGTCGATGGTATTGTGATTTTCGGGACGAATGGGGAGGCCACCTCTTTCTCGGTATCAGAACGGATGGAACTACTTGATTGGGTTAAAGAAGAAAAAATCCCTTCAGAAAAAATTATGGTGGGTACCGGATGCAGTGCCCTCACGGACACAATTACCCTGGGACAGCACGCTGTATCAAGAGGATATTATCATCATTTAATGCTGCCGCCATTTTATTATAAAAGCCCAAGTCAAAGTGGGTTAGTCCGATATTTCAGTGAAGTTATTCAACAGATTGGTGATGACCGCCTAAAGATATTTTTATATCAATTTCCCCAACTGTCTGGGATTCACTTTGATGTTAATATAGTGTTGGAACTCATGGAAAAATTTCCGAATCAAATTGTGGGATATAAAGACAGTTCAGGGGATTGGGAGAACACGAAAAAGATACTTAACCACTGCCCCGGATTAACAGTTTTTCCCGGGTCTGAGGAATTCCTCACTCCAGTGCTGGCTGCGGGCGGGGCTGGCGTCATCAGCGGTACAGCGAATGTAAATCCAGGTTATATTAAAGATACATATAACGCATTTTTTGCGGACAGGGAACTGGCTGCGTCCTGTCAGGAAAGTATTACCAATTTTAGAAAGGCGGTTCAAACCTATCCACTCATTGGGGCATTAAAGGGTTTAATGAAACACCATCAGAGTGATGATATTTGGGAAAACATACGTCCACCCTTATCTGGATTGCCTCCATCAGATTTAAATCAATTATTGATGTCGGTGAAGTCGCTAAAATATACCCTGGCTGATTAGCCTTCCGTTGAAGGCTTACCAAGTTTATAATATATTATTCTGAAGATTTCAATGATGTGCAGTTGGAATGATTTCTGAATAGTCGTTAATGATGGAAGGTATAAAATTTAAATAATATCAAGTAAAGAACGGGCAGTTTAGAAAGGTCATTTTGTGATTCTTTTCTATTTTTCTGTCTCATTTCTAATGATCCTATCTCTGTAAATTCTATCCCATGAAAATCCTTTCAGTCAACGAAAACAGTATCGGCGCAGAATTGGGCCTGAAACCGGGTGACCGCATCGACGCAATCGATGGTTCCCGGGTCCGGGACATTATTGATTATCGTTTCAAAATATCCGATGAAAATGTTGTCCTGCGCGTCCGCCAGGGTGGGGAAGTTTTGGAATATGATATTGACAAGGATTACGATGATAATCTGGGTCTGGAATTTGAGGAATTCCGAATTCGTAAATGTGCCAATGATTGTGTTTTTTGTTTTGTAGATCAGAATCCTCCCGGGATGCGGGAGGCGCTTTACTTCCGTGATGGGGATTTTCGATTATCGTTTCTACACGGTCATTATATTACCATGACCAATATGGGATGGAAGGAAATGAAACGGATAGTAACCCAGCGCCTGACACCCTTATATATCTCTGTCCATGTGACGCAGCCGGATAAACGCCTGGAAATGTTTCTCTATGGCAAGGATGATACCCTGTTAAGGAAATTTGAATATCTAACAGAAAATGGGATTGAACTCCATTCTCAGGTGGTTCTGTGTCCTGGATGGAATGATGGTGAATTTTTAGAACAAACGATTAAAGATATTCATCAATATTCACCTATGGCCCGATCCATGTCTATTGTTCCTGCGGGGCTGACGAAACATCGGGATGGGCTGCCGTTCATTCCACCGGTAACCAGGGATTATGCTGAGAAATTTCTCCCAATTGCGGAAGATCTATCGGAAAAGTATATCCTCAAAGATGGACGCAGATTTATATATTTAAGCGACGAATGGTTTTTAGTCACTGAAAGAGATTTACCCAATACGGATTATTATGAAGATGTGGATTTATCTGAAAATGGTGTGGGACAGGTGCCAGTCTTTTGGGATCAATGGCAAGCAGGCATGACCAGACTTCACCCCAGTATGGATAGGCCGACAAAGGTAACCGTTTGTACCGGGACCTTGATTGATAAGTGGTTCAAATCTCATTGGCTCCCAACGGTGAGCGGCATGGAAAATTTAGAGGTCAACCATGTGGCCATCCGAAATGAATTTTACGGGGCGGAAGAAGTCACTGTTACTGGATTATTGGTTGGTCAAGATATCATTGACCAGTTGAAAGGGCAGGAATTGGGAGATAAGGTCATTTTTTCTGATCGTATTTTGAGTGAAACAGGTATTGTAACATTGGACGATATGACATTAGAACAGATATCCAATGGGATTGGAACGCAGGTTGTGGTCACCGATGATACCCCGGAATCATTTTTTAAACTGTTGAATTAATTTTAATGGCAAACCCAGTTATCGCAATAGTTGGCCGCCCCAATGTGGGGAAATCCACTTTTTTTAATCGGGTCCTCAGGCAGAAAAAAGCCATTGTTGACGCCATGGAAGGCATCACCCGGGATCGGATTTATGGAGACATGGATTGGGTAGGGCATAACCTGACTTTTGTAGATACGGGCGGTTATATACCGGAAGATGTGGATATATTCAATAGTGCCATCCGTCAACAGGCACAGGCAGCGGTGGCAGAAGCAGATCTCATTTTATTGATGGTAGATGGAAGGGAAGATCCAACTGCGTCTGATAAAACACTGGCCCAGTTCGTGCGTGAAACGGGGAAGAATTCCATATTGGTTGTGAATAAATGTGATACATTAGCATTGGATAAACAGGTCAACGGATTTTATGGATTAGGCATTAAGCCCATGCATCCCGTCTCTTCTTTATCCGGCCGCCTCACCGGTGATCTTTTAGATCTCATTTTAGATCAACTGGGTTTGAAAGACCGTCCACCCATTGTTGAAGAAGACAAAGGAATGCGTCTGGCTATTGTAGGAATGCCCAATGTGGGGAAATCATCTTTAACCAACGCATTGCTCAAGAAAGAGCAATCCATTGTTACTCCCATTGCAGGCACAACCCGGGATTCAATCGATTCAGTGTTGAAATATTACGGGAATGAAATTACACTGGTAGATACGGCAGGATTAAGAAAGCGAAGTAAAGTCAGTGATAGTATTGAATTCTACAGTTCCCTCCGTACCCAGCGTGCGATTGAACATTGTGATGTGGCGCTGGTGCTGATTGATGGGGAAAAAGGATTCAGCAAACAGGACAAATCCATTTTGGATTATGTCATTAAAAAGGGGAAAGGATTGATCCTGCTTGTGAATAAATGGGATTTGGTGGATAAAGATACCCATACCATGAAAGATTTCACTGACGAAATTGCCTACCAGTTTCGTTCATTAGCACACTACCCAATCCTGTTCATTTCTGCATTAACCAAGCAGCGTATTTCAAAAGTGTTAGGGACCGCACACGATGTGTATGAATCAAGGAAGAATTCTATTACAACGTCCAAATTAAATAAATTCCTTCGGAAATTAATTGCAAGGCAATCGCCGCCGGCCACCCACGGGAAAATAATAAATCTGAATTACATGACTCAGGTACATTCGGGCCCCCATCTTTTTGTCATTTTTTCCAATCAGCCCAAATTGGTGCCCATGAGTTATCGGCGTTTTATTGAGAATCAACTTCGGGAACAATTTGATTTGTTTGGCATCCCAATTCGTATTTCTTTCCGGCGGAAGTAATCATTCCCTATGGATGGACATTCTGAATTGATATTGGTCGTTCGGGAGATAAAAAAAGAAAAGCGAGCGCGAATAATACCAAGGAGGGTAGTGAGGTAAAGGAGTTGGTAAAAGAAATTCGCACCCGCTTTAAGACATTAGACACCCTAAATTGAAAAAGGTTCCCATCTCATGAAAAAAACATTAACAGTTGTGATCTGGATCACATTATGGCTCATGTCATCGTCCTGCAGCCAGGATACCGCTCCATTAACCATTGGGTTTTGGAACGTAGAAAACCTGTTTGACTTAGGAGATGATCCAGAAAAAAATGATGATGAATTTTCCATGGGCGGACGGAAAAATGTGACCCAGGAGATTTACGATTTAAAAATAAAAAATACCGCCGAATTGTTGATAGATCTTAATGCAGATGTGGTGGGACTTTGCGAAGTGGAAAATAGATTTGTATTGGAAGAACTCAATCAAGCTTACACGGGGCGGGATTATAAAATCATCCATTATGAATCTCCCGATTTTAGGGGGATTGACAATGCGTTGCTTTACGATCCATCTGTATTTAAGGTGGTGGATAGCCGAGCCATTGACAACCCACTTCCCAATAATGTTAAAACACGGGACATTCTCTATGTGAAAGGTGAATATGGGGGTGAAATCATTCATCTATTTGTGAACCACTGGCCATCGAATTATGGTGGTAGAAAAAAAGCCATTCCCAAAAGAGCCGCCACGGCCCAGCTGATTGTGAAAGAAATTTCAACAATATTATCACAGGATGCGAGCGCAGAAATTGTCCTCCTGGGAGACTTCAATGAAGATCCGGACGAAATGAATGTTCAATCGTTAAAAACGGTTGGATTAACCAGTTTGATGGAGCCTATGCTGGGCATGGAAAAAGTTGGTACCTACGTGTATCGTGGAGAAGATTTATTCTATGATCAAATCATCGTCAGCGAAGGTCTGAAAGATAAAAAGGGATTGGGATTTGATTCTGAAAGTGTGATGATTTTGGATTTGCCGAAATACCGACAGCAGGAGGGAGATTATGCTCATTATCCATTTCGATTCTGGGCGGGAGATCGCCTTTTGGGTGGTTATTCAGATCACCTGGCGGTGCGGGTGACGATTATAAAGATTTGAAATAGATCGCCTAATTACAGGCTTTAATATCAAATGGTGGCGTTTAGGCCTTTTGCTTTTATTTATTCCCTTTTAATGATGCGTAGAGTGCAATTCCACAAAAAACCATGGCTGCGACATAAGCATGATTGTTATTCCAGTTAACCCATCCAAAATAGTCACTGGCAACAATTAATCCAGCGAGGGTAAGACAACCAATGGACATCATGGGTTGTCTTTTTATTACTTGTAATTGCGTCATTGTTTCTCCTCTCCTAACAATTGATTGTGGGAATCTACGATTAAAAGAACATTATTTATTGGCATTCAGGATTTAGGGGAATACCATATGGGAGATGACCAAGCCCGTTCTCTGACGGTCATAGATATATGATCCGGGTACTGAGTGCCGTATCGGATTTGATCCCATAATTGCCAGCTGGCGGTAGGAATTTCAATCACTCGAACATAATAAAAAGCCTTCGCTTCCGGATCAAATTCCGGATCATCCCAAACCACCAACAATGCTTCCGCGCCTAGATCGGTAGAAAAAGCGCCTGTTTTGAAATCGACCGTGGCACCATTGTCCGGCACAGTCCCATCCCCATTCACACGTCGATCATCGGAAAGGGCCACATTAAAAATCTTTTCATGGAGTTCCCCATCCTTATGCCATCCCTTTACCACCTGAAGACGATCCAGGTTGGCGCCAATGGAATCTTTTTTAGCCCAGATAAGGAATGACGCTTCCGCTGTATTATTGGGGAGGTCTCTTCCCATGGGCACCCCATTCGTATAGCCATCATTCACCAAGGCATCATTTGAATTATAATCACCTTTAAATCCATTACCGCCAAAAAACCGCAATTGGATTCGGCTGCCACTGGTGGCATAACATTCCTTTTGTTTAAGGGCATCATATATGTATCCCCGGGTGTTTTCCTCGGCCCATACAGCCACCAATCCACCGGGATTAACCACTTCGTACACCAGTAAGGATTCATCTAATACCCATCGCTGGGCTGCACGTGCTTCCGGGAAGAAATCTGCAATGGCATTATTGCCCGTATTACTATTTTCTGCTACCTTACCCGGGGTGGCAGTGTGGGTGTCGGTACTGCCAATTATCCCAAATTTGAATGGATTTACCCCAAGGGTATGTTCATGTTCCAATCCTTTTTTCAGGGCCCACCGAACGTAGTTATTTTTCTGAGGCGGCGAGTGGGCATAATTCTCATAACCGGCAAATTCGTCATTTTTCCAAAAGGCTGCATGGACTTCCGAACTCCCTTTGGCTTGATGAATTTCGATCAAAGGTTCAAAATCTTGACGCAGCTGGGCATATTCTGTTGTCATGGGATTTCCATTCGCATCCCTATCTGAAAAGGCACCGCCATCGGCCAGGTTTGTATTATGGGGGATGGCCATGGCGGTGGCGCCCTCATCGGTAATGTGCTGAAGCCAGGTCCACAATGCTTCTTCATGTTTCAATTCAAAAGAACTTAAGGGGTAGTCGGGGAGCATCATGTCTCGGAAAATAATATTTCGATGAAGATGGGCACGTCCGCGGAATTGGGACCACTCATAACCGGCAAATGTGGTGAATTTCCCCGGTTCATAAAACTTTTCTGCTGCATCAAGAATAATATCCCAGGCCTTTACGGTGGTTTTATATCCTCTAAAAAAGCGAGGGTGGGTTGGGTCTTCGACCCCCGCATTGTGGAGGGCGACGTTAAACAATTTGCGCTGCTGAGATGTATCTATATATGCGGGATTATCCGGATCATGGATAGAATAATTGGGTTCATCCGGTTCATGGATGGCTCGAAACAATCTGGGTAATATAGCTTTATGACCCGGCTCGTCTGCATTTTGAACGGTGATTAATTCTCCAATCGCTTCTGCATGATCCGTGACAGAAGAAAAATCAAGGGGACGATCGATCTGTACTTCTTTACCAAGGACTTTAATAGCATTACCTCGGGCAAATTGATATGCATCCTCCGGGTTAGCCAGCGTGCCCCCAACATAGGCATCCAGGGAAAGGGAAGTGTGGACATGCAGATCTCCGAAATAGAGGTTCCGCTGTGGGTTGGGTGTTAATTGATTCTCATCTCTAAATCGTTCGGTACGGGTTTTATCGGATATGGGGTTGGGTACAGGATCTAAAATGGGGCCCTCAGGGAATAAACTTTTAAAGATGATGCCACCGATGAATAGAACAGCGAGGAGGATAGAGGTTAAAATGGTTCGTTTATTTGATAGCGCCATGGACTTTTATTGTAATGGTTTGTGGGTTAAAATATCTGCGAACACTTGTGAATATCTATCCCTTGATTAGGAAGGTAAAACGTAAGACTTTTTATCTTTCCATATCCACCCTAAAAAAATATCCTATTCTGGATGATAATTAATTTGTCTTCCAAAGTAAACAGATATAATTTTGCCGGCCTTCTAATGAAATATTAGGCGCTTTTTAACAAAAGAATTACACATGACGCGGGGTGGAGCAGTCTGGTAGCTCGTCGGGCTCATAACCCGAAGGTCGGCGGTTCGAATCCGTCCCCCGCTACTAATAGAAACCCGTCTTAATTGGCGGGTTTATTTTGAGATGATGAGTATGTTGTGATATGATTTATATTCTTC